>ENA-OWOE01000049-OWOE01000049.1-gut-metagenome-genome-assembly--contig:-NODE-49-length-143717-cov-21.925884_pt1 | contig 143717 bp, 139 predicted proteins | sample MGYA00248254_ERZ651788 | MGnify/ENA primary metagenome ERZ651788 (study PRJEB26908, sample SAMEA4031709) | gut metagenome | biome: gut; feature: normal infant; material: stool | place: China | collected... | reverse complement strand
CAGGTACCAGCGGTGCACCTTGTCCTCCCAAGGCAATATCGCGACGGCGAAAATCACCGACAACCGTAATTCCGGTGCGCGCCACAATTTGATTGTTATCGCCAAGCTGTAAAGTGTGTGGTGCCACGCCCGTCGGTTCATGCCAGACGGTTTGACCGTGACAGCCGATCGCAACGATATCTCTCGCCTGCAGGTTTTGTTCCTTAAGCAAGGCATTGACCGCATCAGCAAAAAGTCGCCCGAGTTGAGTATCAAGCTGTCCAAACTGCGAAAGTGTAAGCTGCTGGCCCTGGCAAATATCCAGTACAGCCTGTTTCAGAGACACCGGGATCGGCCAGCTCAAGCTTGCCAGCTGTGCGACCCGGTGTTCATCTATTGTCGCCAACACAACATCAACACCATCAAGGCTGGTGCCTGACATAACGCCAATAAAGCGGCCCGATTTCATAGTTCATCCTTTTTCAATCTGACGTTTGCGCACCACTCAAACATAAACTTTTCGTGAATACCATGCGGAATGACCGATTTTTACCGTTGGTAGTAAAACATTATCTTCAAATCAATAATCATCATGAATGTTTTGTTTATAATTGGTTGATCCTACTTTCATTATGATTTGCTCATATTTGGTAGAACATGTAACCATGGATTCACATATGCCATATACTTTGACCATGAGGGATGCTTGCGTGGCGTTTCATGGTGAACAGGAGATTTTTCAATGATTAAACGCGTATTGGTTGTTTCAATGGTAGGTCTGTCTCTTGTCGGTTGTGTTAATAACGACACCCTGTCAGGGGATGTTTATACCGCTTCTGAAGCGAAACAGGTACAGAATGTCAGCTATGGCACCATCGTTAATGTACGTCAGGTACAGATTCAGGGCGGTGATGATTCCAACGTTATCGGCGCAATTGGTGGTGCTGTACTTGGTGGTTTCCTGGGAAATACTATTGGCGGCGGAACCGGGCGTTCTCTGGCTACTGCAGCAGGGGCTGTTGCAGGTGGTGTAGCCGGTCAGGGCGTACAGGGCGCCATGAATAAAACCCAGGGCGTGGAACTGGAAATTCGTAAAGATGATGGCAACACCATCATGGTGGTACAGAAACAGGGCAGCACCCCGTTCTCTGTTGGACAGCGCGTAGCCATTGCCGGCAGCGGCAGCCAGGTCACCGTCTCTCCTCGCTAACACCTGTCACGATGCGGCCAGTTGCGCCGCATCGTACTTATCACCCACATTTATCTCGCCGTAAAAGTTTTGTATTAGCGATAACACATATTAATTTTAATATTTCATCAATCATTGCGCCTGCGCAATATCTTTGCCCACAGCCCCCACTACTCTTATAACCGTTAATATTATTAAGCCAACCCAACCTCGTTGCTGTTGTTATTATTCTGGAATATTGCCTATGAACAAACATGTGAATCATGTTGTTAGACGTCTTATCATTTATTTTTTTATTTGTTTGCTGGCCGGAGTCGGCATTACCGGGTTAACCAGCTCTTTTGAGACCAGATTCAACAGCACCTCATCAATACTATTTCCCCTGCTGACCAGTTTTCTGATGGTTTTTCATATCACTATTGCCTGTTTTATGGGCATGAAATACTGGAGCAGCAAGCGTCGCCTGTATCTGACGCCTGTCGCTTTCGGTTTTGCCTGTTCGGCGTTACTGATGCTGGGCACCCTCAGTAGCTATCCGGACTGGCTCAGCTGTAATCCCGCGCCGGTGGTGAAACAAAATGACGCTGTGATATATTATTTCTTTCGCAATATAATGATGGCCGTCTTATTCACGTCGTCAATTATTTTGTATTACTTTCGCCGACGGATCATGCACTCCTTTAAAGCCCATGTAATGACTTTCGCGGCATGTATTGTTTTTACGTTAATGATAATTTTTTTGTCATGGATCTACTCCAGCCACTCGCCATGGTTGAGCATTAGGTTTATTGACGATCTGAGCCATACTTTTACGCCGCTGTGGCGGAGTATTATTGGCTGGCTGCTGATGGCAGTCTGGTTTATCGCGCTGATTTTAATAATTTGGTTTAGCAAACTGCGCAATATTTTCTGGTACAGCGGCGCTTTTTTTTGCAGCGCATATTTGTTCACCATTTTCCAGCTGCTCTCTGCCGTTGGGGAGCTCGATCAGGCCTGGTATCAGGCGCGTTTTTTTGAAACGCTGTGCACCCTGTTCCTGATCCTGGTGCTGCTGGTAGACGTCTTTATCCTCTATCGCGAGTCTAACCACAAGTATGTCAACTCATACCAGAATTCGATACGCGACCCGCTGACCCGGCTTTACAACCGCAGCTTCTTCTACGATACCCTCAACCAGCAGCTGGCAAAGGTGAAGGCCCAGCATCCGCTGTCGGTGATCATCTGCGACCTCGACCATTTCAAACGCATCAACGATAACTATGGCCACATCGCCGGCGACAAGGTGATCCAGTTTGCCGCCTCGGTGCTGGACAGCCATTCGCGTAAGGATGACGCGGCCGCCCGCATTGGCGGTGAGGAGTTTGCCCTGCTGCTGGTCAACACCGCAGAGGACGAGGCGCAGGCGATCGCTGAGCGCGTCCGCCTGGCGGTCAGCGCCGAGCAAACCCCTCTGCCGGAGCGGATGACCATCAGTATGGGCGTGTATACGACCCATGACGGCAGTGTGACCGCCGAAGAGTGCGTCCAGCGCGCGGACGAAGCCATGTATGAAGCAAAAAACAGCGGACGTAACCGGGTGGTAATCTGGCGACGCCAGGGCAGGTAAAAAAAGGCCCGGGATAAACCGGGCCGCAAAACGATTAATCTTTTGCCTGGAGATCGAGGATATTTTGTTCAAGTTTACGAATTAAGTGAAGCAACGTTTCCACTTCCTGCTTCGAGACCCCTGCGAGGATTTCATCGCGGGTTTTGCCTATCACCTCTTCCATCTCGTTGATCAGCGGTTCGGCTTTTTCCGTCAGCTTGATGCGTTTGGCTCGCCGATCGCTTGCGCAGGTCTGGCGAGAAATAAGCCCTTTCTCCTCCAGCTGATCGAGCGTGCGCACCAGGGACGGTTGTTCAATACCGATGGCTTTCGCCAGCTGGATCTGCGACTGCTCAGGCGGCAGCTGGTGGATGTTATGCAGCGTAACCCAGTGGGTCTGCGTTAACTCCAGAGGTTTCAGGCGATGGTCGATTAGCGCGCGCCAGACGCGAACTAAACGTGCCAGATCAGAACCAAGTGGCGATTCCAATTTCATCTCCTTATAATTAGCTTGCTAAGTTATTATACTGATTTTAGAATAGTGTGCAGCATTTGAATAATCAAAACAAATGAATTACTTGATTCAACAAAAACCAAAACAATGATTTACACTGTTAAAGAGTAGCACGTCCTGAGGTTATCCCTGTTATGGCAAAGGATTTTTGCTTGTGAAACTGAGTCTTAATTCATCCGGATTGCCGCTGCAGGACCTGGTGTTCGGCGCATCCGTCTATTTCCCTCCGTTGTTCAAAGCCGTCCTGCTGGGCTTCTTTATCTGGCTGTTTTTACATCGCCAGCTGCGTGACTGGATGTATGCGGGCGACATCTGGCATCCACTGCTGATGGATCTCTCCCTGTTCGCGCTCTCGGTCTGTCTGGCCCTGGTGTTACTGATTGCCTGGTGATCTTCCTGCTATGAAAAAATTAAAATATCTTTCAACACTGTTGGTGGCGGCCATCGCTCTGGTTGCCGCGTGGTTGTTATGGAATTTCTACACTCAGTCCCCCTGGACCCGCGACGGTAAAGTGCGCGCCGAGCAGGTCGGGATCACCCCTCAGGTTTCCGGCAGTATATTGCAGCTGAACGTGGCCGATAACCAGCAGGTCAAGGCCGGTGAGGTATTGTTTACCCTCGACGACACCCCCTACCGCATCGCGGTGCTGAACGCCCAGGCGCAGCTGGCGAAAGCGCAAGCTGAGGTGGCGAAAGCGCAGGCGGAGCAAAGCAAAGCCGCCAGCGAAGCCCGCCGTCGCAGAAACCTGTCGCAAAATGCCATCTCAGCTGAAGACCTTGAAAACGCCAATACCGCCCTGAATACCGCCACCACTACCCTGGCGGCCGCCAGAGCGGGAGTCGGTGTCAGCGAGGCGGCGCTGAAACATGCGCAGTGGCAGCTCAGCCAGACGGTCGTCAAAGCGCCGGTAGACGGCTGGGTGACTAACCTCTCCACCCGGGTCGGCGATTACGCCACCACCGGCCATCCGGTCTTTGCCCTGGTGGACAGCCATTCGTTCTACGTGCTGGGCTACTTTGAAGAGACCAAACTGCGCCATATTCGCATCGGCGATCCGGCGCAAATCATTCTCTACAGCAATCAGCAGACGCTGCAGGGGCATGTCGCCAGCATCGGTCGCGCGATTGTCGACCAGAGCGTGGAACAGGGAACCGGGCTGGTGGCCAATATCAAACCGAATATCCCCTGGGTCCGCCTCGCCCAGCGCGTGCCGGTGCGGATTGCCTTTGATACGTTGCCGGCCGATGTCACTCTGGTCTCCGGTACCACCTGCACCGTCTCGATCGGCGGACAGTGATGAATCTGCAGACCCTGTCATGGCGCACGCTGCCCTGGGTTAAAGCCACCCGACCGCAGTGGCGATACGCGCTACGCAACGGCATCGCCATGTGTCTCGCGTTAAGCATCGCCTACGCACTGGATCTGGATGAGCCCTACTGGGCGATGACCTCCGCGGCGGTGGTCAGCTTTCCCACCGTCGGCGGGGTGATCAGTAAAAGTTTTGGCCGCATTGCCGGCAGCCTTCTCGGCGCCTGCGCCGCCCTGCTGCTGGCGGGCCATACGCTCAACGATCCCTGGCTGTTCCTGTTCAGTATCTCCGGCTGGCTGGCGCTGTGCACCTGGGCCTGCGCCTTGTTCACCAATAACGTGGCCTACGCCTTTCAGCTGGCGGGCTATACCTGCGCCATCATCGCCTTTCCGGTGATTAATATCAGCGACAGCTACGAGCTATGGGTGATTGCCCAGTCGCGCGTGTGCGAAGTCATCGTTGGGATCTTGTGCGGCGGGTTGATGATGATGATCCTGCCCAGCACCTCCGATGGCAGCAATCTGCTGACGGCCCTGAAAACCATGCACGCCCGCCTGCTGGAGCACGCCAGTCTGCTGTGGGTCCCGGAAACGACGGATGCCATCCGCACCGCCCATGAAAGCGTAATTGGCCAGATCCTGACCATGAACCTGCTGCGCATCCAGGCCTTCTGGAGCCACTACCGCTTCCGTCGGCAAAATCCCCTGCTGAACTACCTGCTGCACCAGCAGCTCCGCATGACCAGCGTCATTTCCAGTCTGCGGCGTATGCTGCTGAACTGGCCTGACGCCCCGGCCAATACCCGCCAGGTGCTGGAATCGTTGCTCGCGGAGCTCGCCACCTCCAGTGCTGACAGCTATCACGTCGCCCGCATTCTGGCGCCGCTGGCGCCGCCGCCGGACGCGGATTACCGCCACCTCGCCTTTTGGGCGCGGTTACGCTATTTCTGCCGCATTTATCTGGAAAGCAGCCGCTGGATCCGCCGGGTTGAAAATGCCTCGGCGATCGCCGAGTTCAATGTCCCTTCCGCGCCCGCGCTGGCCCGCCACACCGACCAGGCAGAGGCATTGCTCAACGGCATCCGTACCTTTTGCGCGCTGGTGGCGATTGGCGCGTGGGGGATCAGTACCCAGTGGACCAGCTGCGCGGCGGCCCTGACCCTGGCCTCCATTTGCTGCGTGCTCTATTCGGTTTCCGCCTCGCCGTTTCGTTCGTTGACGCTGCTGATGCAGACCCTGGTGCTGCTGTCGCTGTTCAGTTTTGTGGTGAAATTTGGCCTGATGGTGCAGATAACCGACCTGTGGCAGTTCTTGCTGTTTCTGTTCCCGTTGCTGACCACCATGCAGTTACTCAAGCTGCAGTGGCCAAAATTTGCCGGCCTGTGGGGGCAGCTTATCGTCTTTATGGGCTCGTTTATCTCCGTCACCAACCCACCGGTTTACGACTATGCGGCCTTTTTTAATGACAATTTAAGTAAGATTGTCGGCGTGGGCTTTGCATGGCTGGCCTTTGCGGTGCTCAGTCCCGGCTCGGACGCCCGTAAAGGTCGACGCCATATCAGAGCGTTACGGCGTCACTTTGTCGATCAGCTCAGCCGCCACCCCCAGCACAGCGAGCACGAATTTGAATCGCTGGTATATCACCATGTCAGCCAGCTCAGTCAGAGCCAGGATGCGCTGGCTCGCCGCTGGCTGCTGCGCTGGGGGGTGGTATTGCTGAACTGCTCCCACGTGGTCTGGCAGCTTCGCGAGTGGGAAACGCGCTCCGATCCTCTCGCCCAGGTGCGCGACCTGTGTATCAACCTGCTGCGCGATGTGATGAGCGAGCGTGGCGTGCAGCAGCGGCCGCTGGCCTCCACGCTGCAGGAGCTGCTGCGGATCTGCGAAGTTCTGAACCACCATCATCAGCCGGCGGCCCGGGAGCTGGCCGCCGCGATCTGGCGGCTGTATTGCGCGCTGTCGCAGCTGGAACAGGCTCCGGTCGCCGGAACGATTGGCGAAAAGATTACTTAATCACCCCGCAGGCAAACCGTTCGCCGCCGCCGCCCAGCGGCTGCGGACTGTCGGCCATGTTATCGCCGCCGACATGAACCATCAGCGCTTTGCCTTTCACTTCCGCCAGCGTTTTCAGACGCGGAGCGATAATCGGCTGGTCAGCCACACCCGCGTCGTTGACCACCAGCAGCGGTAGATCGCCAAGATGCCCGGTGCCCAACGGCCCTTCATGTTTACCGGTATGTTGCGGATCGTAATGTCCGCCCGCCGCTCCGGCGGCTACGGCTTTGCCCTCTTTCATCGCCGGCTGGCAGCTGCCTTCAGCATGAATATGAAAGCCGTGCTTGCCCGGCGGTAACGCCCGCAGATTAGGAGCAAATTCGAGTCCGCGGTCGGTTTCGGTGATTTTTACACTGCCGATGGATTGACCAACGCCCTGGCTGGTCACGAGATTAAGTGGCACATCTTCACTGACGGCCTGCGCGCCAGCGCAAAATGCGAGGGAAAGGATAGCGAGAATACATCGTTGCATAACACCTCCGGATGGCTGTCTCTCTGTTAAGTGTAAACCAGGAACTGCTTTCCGGAGGCGAAATGCCCGTTACGGCACGTCGTAACCGAGCGCGGCTTTGCGGATACGGAACCACTGCTGGCGGGTCATACTCAGTTTTTCGGCCACAATCGCCGAGCGCACGCGCTCAATTTTACCCGAGCCGATAATCGGCAGCGGCTGCGACGGCAGGCGCATCACCCAGGCGTAAACCACCTGCTCGATGCTGTCGGCGTTGAGCTCGTGGGCCACCTGGGCCAGCTCGTCGCGCAGCGGCTGAAAGCCCTCTTCATTAAACAGGCGGCCGCCGCCGAGGCAGGACCAGGCCATCGGACGAATACGCAGTTGCTGCAGCTGGTCGAGGGTACCGTCAAGCAGCAACGGCTGATGCACTGGCGAGATCTCCACCTGGTTGGTGGCAAGTGTAAACGGCAAGCGCGACTGCAGAAGGGTGAACTGGGCAGGGGTAAAGTTCGAGACGCCGAAATGACGTACCTTGCCGCTGTGGTGCAGCGCGAGGAAGGCTTCAGCCACCTCGTCGGCGTCCATCAGCGGATCCGGCCGGTGGATCAGCAGCAAATCGAGATGGTCCGTTGCCAGGTTGCGCAGCGATTGCTCAGCGCTGAGCACGATGTGGTCCCGGTCGGTAATGTAGTGACCGATGGTGTTTTCAGCGCGCGCCCGGGTGGCAATGCCGCATTTGCTGACAATCTCCATCCGGCTACGCAGATGCGGCGCCAGCTTCAGGGCTTCACCAAAGGCGGATTCACACTGGTAATCGCCATAGATATCGGCGTGATCGACGGTGGTAATGCCTAAATCGAGATGCTGTTCGATAAAGCCGACCAGCTCGCCTGGCGACATTTTCCAGTCCATCAGACGCCAGTAGCCCATCACAAAACGCGAAAATTCCGGCCCCTGGGGAGCCATAGCAATACGCTGAACCATAACCACTTCCTCAATAAAAAAGTGCTCTGAGTATACGTAATTTTTGGCTTAAAACAGTGAGGGTTGCTGCGGTTCTTCCGCCGCCTCTGGTCTGTTCGCGCGTATTTTGCGCAGCAGGCGTTGACGGCACAGACGCAATACCTCCTGTTTCTGCGCATCGCTCATCGTTTGCCAGTTAAAACGCTCCTCACGGCTACGGAAACAGCCGCGACAGTAGCCGCGCTCATCGGTCTGACAAATTCCCCGGCACGGGCTCTGCACCGGGAAAAACTCTAACTGCTCTGCCACCACACGCCTCCTGTCCCCTCATCTCCTTTCATTGAAGACGTTTCCCTGCGCCGACGCAAATTTTGTTCACTCCGTGCTGCGCCAGTTAACATTTTTGCGCTAAGTCTTGCATTAGACCAATCGGTCTACTACAGTGTGCGCCATGAACAGACACAGCGATTGCGATACCCGAGAACATATCCTGGCCACCGGCGAGCAGCTATGCATGCATCGCGGCTTTACCGGCATGGGCTTGAGCGAACTCCTGAAGACGGCGGAAGTGCCCAAGGGCTCTTTCTATCATTACTTTCGCTCTAAAGAAGCCTTCGGCGTCGCCTTGCTTGAAAACCATTACGCCGGATATCTGCAGCGCCTGGTCGATCACTTCGCCCATGGCGAGGGCAACTATCGCGATCGGCTGCTGGCCTACTATCAGCACACGCTGAATCAGTTTTACCAGCAGGGGATTATTAGCGGGTGTCTCACCGTCAAGCTGTCGGCAGAGGTTTGCGATCTGTCGGAAGACATGCGCACCGCCATGGACCACGGCGCCAGCCAGATCATCGCCCTGCTGGGCGACGCGCTGGAGAAAGGGCGTCAGGAAGGCAGTCTGACCTTTGACGGCGAGGCCAGGACGCTGTCGCAGGTACTCTATTCCCTGTGGCTCGGCGCCAACCTGCAGGCCAAAATAACGCGTAGCGCAACGCCGCTGGAGAGCGCCCTTGCCCACGCGAAACAGATTATTGCGGCGCCTGCTGTATAACAGGCGTTTTTATTTCATCAGTTCCTAGACGACCGGTCTACTCAGGAGTCATTATGTCGGAATCAAAATTATTCACCCCGTTGAAAGTCGGTGCCGTCACCGTCCCTAATCGCGTATTTATGGCTCCACTGACGCGTCTGCGCAGCATCGAGCCGGGCGATATCCCTACCCCGCTGATGGGCGAATACTACCGTCAGCGCGCCAGCGCCGGGCTGATCATCACCGAAGCGACGCAGATTTCCGCCCAGGCCAAAGGCTATGCCGGCGCGCCAGGGCTGCACAGCCCGGAGCAGATTGCCGCCTGGCAGAAAATCACCGCCGGCGTTCACGCGGAAAACGGCCATATCGCCGTGCAGCTGTGGCACACCGGACGAATTTCCCATAGCAGCCTGCAGCCCGGCGGCGCCGCACCGGTAGCGCCGTCTGCGCTGAGCGCCGGCACCCGCACCTCGCTGCGCGACGAAAACGGCCACGCCATCCGCGTCGACACCTCGATGCCTCGCGCTCTGGAAACCGAAGAGATCCCGGGGATCGTCGATGATTTCCGTCAGGCGGTGGGCAATGCCCGTGACGCCGGTTTCGATCTGGTTGAACTGCACTCGGCCCACGGCTATCTGCTGCACCAGTTCCTCTCGCCGTCGGCGAACCAGCGTACCGACCAGTATGGCGGCAGCGTGGAAAACCGCGCCCGTCTGGTGCTGGAAGTGGTCGACGCCGTGAGCAAAGAGTGGAGCGCTGACCGGATTGGCATTCGCGTGTCGCCGATTGGCAGCTTCCAGAATGTGGATAATGGCCCGAATGAAGAAGAAGACGCGCTGTATCTGATTAGCGAGCTGGCGAAACGCGGTATCGCCTATCTGCACATGTCCGAGCCGGACTGGGCGGGCGGCAAGCCGTATAGCGAAGCTTTCCGTCAGAAAGTTCGCGACCGCTTCCCTGGCGTGATCATTGGCGCTGGCGCCTACACCGTTGAAAAAGCCAACGACCTGATCAACAAAGGGCTGATTGATGCCGTGGCCTTTGGCCGCGATTACATCGCCAACCCGGATCTGGTGGCCCGCCTGCAGAAAAAAGCGGCGCTTAACCCGCAGCGCCCGGAATCCTTCTATGGCGGCGGCGCGGAAGGCTACACCGATTATCCTACGCTGTAATCCCTCCATTGATAGCGGCGACGTATCGCCGCTATACTCAACGCTCTGATCTAGCAAATAAACTGCATAGGGGACATTATGCGCTTACTCCATACCATGCTGCGCGTTGGCGACCTGCAACGTTCTATCGACTTCTATACCAACGTGTTGGGCATGAAGCTGCTGCGCACCAGCGAAAACCCGGAGTACAAATACTCCCTCGCCTTCGTCGGCTACGGCGAAGAGAGCGATACCGCGGTGATCGAACTGACCTACAACTGGGGCGTGGACAGCTATGAGCTGGGCACCGCCTACGGTCACATCGCGCTGAGCGTCGACAACGCCGCCGAAGCCTGCGAGCGGATCCGCCAGAACGGGGGCAACGTCACCCGTGAAGCCGGGCCGGTAAAAGGCGGCACCACCGTTATCGCCTTCGTGGAAGATCCTGACGGTTACAAAATTGAGCTGATTGAAGAGAAAGACGCCGGCAAAGGGCTGGGCAACTAACCCCTCCCGACCATAGCGTCTTTATTTTCATCGCTCGCCCGGGCGCTGCGGCGCCCGTTGTTTTCACCCCTGCCTGCTGCAAGCCGTGGCAAAATTTGCCATAATGCGCGCTACTTTTTACCAGCTAAGAGAATCTGATGTCCGAGAACGCTCAACTGAATGGTCTGTGCGACCGTTTCCGCGGTTTTTATCCAGTGGTGATTGATGTTGAAACCGCAGGATTTAATGCCAAAACCGACGCCCTGCTGGAGATCGCCGCCATTACGTTGAAGATGGATGAGCAAGGCTGGCTGATGCCCGATGAAACGCTGCATTTCCATGTTGAACCTTTCGAGGGCGCCAATCTCCAGCCCGAAGCGCTGGCCTTTAACGGGATTAACCCGCACGATCCAGAGCGCGGCGCCGTTAGCGAATACGATGCCCTGCATGCCATCTTCAAAATGGTACGCAAAGGGATGAAAGAGAGCGACTGCAGTCGGGCTATCATGGTGGCGCACAACGCCACATTTGACCACAGCTTCACCATGACCGCCGCCGAACGGGCGGGGCTCAAACGCAACCCGTTCCATCCGTTTGTCACCTTTGACACCGCCGCGCTGAGCGGGCTGGCGCTGGGCCAGACGGTGCTGTCGAAAGCCTGTATTGCCGCAGGTATGCCGTTCGACGGCGCGCAGGCCCATTCCGCCCTCTACGATACCGAGCAGACGGCGCAGCTGTTTTGCGAGATAGTGAACCGCTGGAAGCGTCTGGGCGGCTGGCCGCTGCCGGTAGCGACGCCGGAGTGATAAAAAAAGCGACTTCCAGGAAGTCGCTTTTTTACTGACAGCGGGAATTATTCCGCTTTCGGCTCGTCAGTGTGATATTTCGCCGCGGTCTCTTTGATCAGCTGCTGCAGTTCACCGCGCTGGTACATTTCGATGACGATATCGCAGCCGCCCACCAGTTCACCGTCCACCCACAGCTGCGGGAAGGTCGGCCAGTTGGCATATTTTGGCAGCTCAGCGCGGATATCCGGGTTCTGCAGAATATCAACGTAAGCGAAACGTTCGCCACAGGCGGACAGCGCCTGAACGGCCTGAGCGGAGAAACCGCAGCTTGGCAGCTTCGGCGAACCTTTCATGTACAGCAGGATCGGGTTTTCAGCGATTTGGCGTTGGATCTTTTCTAAAGTCGAGCTCATTGTCGTGCTTCCTTAAACTTCTTTCTACGGCAGTAACTTGTCATTGTAGCGTCCCGAGGGCAGGACCGATAATAACATTTTTTTCACTATTCATATTTTATCTTCTGTTGCGCGAAGTTGCCTTAAAAATATCATTTTGACGCCGCCGGCAGGCGCGCGTTGCGCATTTTCTGTGCGAGGCGGTCAATGTCTGACGCGTTTTCTTGCAATCGTTAACCAATCGACATTTTTGATACAAAAGAATATTAACTTTCCGGGTTTTTATGCTTTAGAATCGTTCCGGTTTGTCATTCATCGTCAGGCATTTGTACATGTCTGTAATTAATCAGGGGATTGCTCAGTGGCGCGGCTAAACAAAATCGCGATATCGCTCTGTGCATTACTGTTCACATCTATCTCATTCACACCACTGGCTCAGGCTTCAGGGCATACGCACGCCTCCGCCTCGCCAAAGGCGTTGCCCGCGAAAAGCGGCTCAGAGCGCAAGAAAAAAGCAACCAGTCAAAAAAGTAAAACCACCGCTAAAACCACCAGTAAAAAGTCCTCGAGCACCCGGCTCCCTACCCGCACTACCGCAGCAAGCCAAACCGCGCTTCATCGTCAGGCCGTCGGCGCCACGAAAAAATGCGTGCTGCGTAAAGGGTATAAAAAGCAGTGCGCGAAAACGGTGGCCGCCAGCGCCGAGACTACCCTGGCGTTGAACAGCGTCAAAAGCAAATGCGTGGTGCGTAAGGGCTATAAAAAGCGCTGTAAACCCGAGGCCAGCGAAGCGAATCTGACGATCGCCGATGCGCATAAAGTCCGGGTGCAAAAAGCGCAGAGTACCGCCATGAACAAACTGATGGGCCAGCTGGGTAAACCATATCGCTGGGGCGGCACCTCCCCGCGCACCGGGTTCGACTGCAGCGGGCTGGTCTATTACGCCTACAAAGACCTGGTCAAGATTCATATCCCGCGTACCGCCAACGAAATGTATCACCTGCGCGATGCGCGTCCGGTCGATCGTGACGAACTGCAGAGCGGCGACCTCGTCTTCTTCCGCACCCGCGGACGCGGCACTGCCGACCACGTAGGCGTTTACGTCGGCAACGGGAAATTCATTCAGTCACCGCGCACAGGTCGCGATATACAAATCACCTCCCTGAGCGAAGATTACTGGGTTCGCCATTACGTCGGCGCCCGGCGCGTCATGACCCCGAAAACCATTCGCTGATCCCGGTCTGCCGCTACGGCGGCAGCCCTCTTCACCTGCCCGTTCTCCGCCCCTACCGTCAGGGGAAACTGCATATTCGCCTCTGTGACCGGCGCTTCCCGACGATAGCGGGTGGGCGACATGCCAAAGTGACGGTGAAAGGTGCGGCAGAATGCCGCCTGCCCGTCGTACCCCAAACGTTGAGAAATACTCTGCATCGAGGCCTCGGTCTGCGTTAAGTAGATTGTCGCGATGGTCATCTTCCGTCGGCTGACGTAGCTCGCCAGCGTACAGCCGGTCACCATGGCGAATTGCCGCTGGAAATACCAGTGCGAGTAGCCGGACTTTTTCGCTATCGCGCTCACCGGCAGGGTGTCAAAAATATGTGCTTCAATCCAGTCAACGATCCCCTGCACTACCGGGATCATTTTCGGGCTTACCACTTCATCTGTTTTTGCCATCGTAGCCATCCTGTGGAAATTGCTGCCGGCGGCTATATTTGTCATACAAATATAAAAATAGACAATGAATTATTGGCATAGCGGCGATTACCTGAAAGCATAGCATCATTAATTAATTGATTTAGAATGCTTATTTCCACTCAGGCGCTTGCGCTGCAGGGATCTTCGAATGACGAGCTGAGGAATGAACCATCGCGGCGAGAGACCCGTGCCCCTGCCCCCTTTAACTTATACATTTTTGCAACATCTACGGGCGTCTTAACGCTCTGCTCCGCAGAAAACGGTTAAGCCTTCGGCAGTTGCGCCTGTGATAATAGCCTTTATCGTTGTAAGGCTTTTCACTGCCTGCGGCAAATGTTAACATTCTCAATACAATAACAGGCCCGGGACGCGACAGCGTCGGGCGGTCAGCACTCGATTCAGGTGAAAACCTCATCTTGTCAATGTGAGATAAAACAAAAAAGTTATAAGGAGAGTAGCAATGTCGTTTGAATTACCTGCATTACCATATGCAAAAGACGCCCTGGCGCCGCACATTTCCGCAGAAACCCTGGAATACCACTACGGTAAACACCACCAGGCGTATGTCACTAACCTTAACAACCTGATCAAAGGCACCGCATTCGAAGGGAAGTCGCTCGAAGAGATCGTGCGCACCTCTGAAGGCGGTGTTTTCAATAACGCGGCGCAGGTCTGGAACCACACCTTCTACTGGAACTGCCTGGCACCGAACGCCGGCGGCGAACCGGAAGGCGAGCTGGCTGCCGCTATTGCCAAATCCTTCGGCAGCTTCGCTGAGTTTAAGGCCAAATTTACCGACGCCGCGGCGAAAAACTTTGGCGCTGGCTGGACCTGGCTGGTCAAAAATGCCGACGGCAGCCTGGCTATTGTCTCCACCAGCAACGCCGGTACCCCGCTGACCACCGACGCCAAGCCGCTGCTGACCGTTGACGTCTGGGAACACGCTTACTACATCGACTACCGCAACGCCCGTCCAAGCTATCTGGATCACTTCTGGGCGCTGGTTAACTGGAAGTTTGTTGCCGCTAACCTGGCCGCATAAACGACAAACCGCAGCTGGGTCCCCCCGGCTGCGGTTTTTTTTAGCGCTTTCCCACCCGTTTATGACTGACTGGCAAAGGCCTCTTCCGGCTGCGCTCGGCCGCTAAACCAGACCAGCAGCAGCGCCAGACCGGCAATGATCGCGCCCATCACCGGCACAAAAGCGTATCCCAGTCCGCCGGAGATCACCGCCCCGCCGGCGGCGGCGCCCAGCGCGTTGCCAAGGTTGAACGCCCCAATATTCACCGAAGATGAGAGCCCCGGCGCCTCATGCGCCACGCGCATCACTCGCATCTGCAGCGGCGGCACCACCGCAAAGGTGGCTGCGCCCCAGACGATCATACTGATGGCCGCACCCGCCTGGGATTGCGCCAGCAGCGGGATCGCCAGCATGATCGCCATCAGCAGCAGCAGAAAGCCTTTCAGCGTGCCGGAGACCGACCGGTCGGCGAATTTGCCGCCCAGATAGTTGCCCAGCGAAAAACCAACCCCAATCAGCACCAGCATCGCGGTAATAAACAGCGATGAAGCATGGGTCAGCGTATTTAGGACCGGCGAAATGTAGGTATACAGCGTAAACATCGCCCCGGCGCCCAGCACGGTGGTCAGCAAGGCTGAGAGCACCTGCGGCCGTAACAGGACCGAAAGCTCTTGTTTGACATCCGGCCGCTCGCCCGCGCTGCCCTTCGGCAGGGAGAACCACAGGCTCACCATTGCCAGCAGGCCTAACCCCGCGGTGGCGAGGAAGGACATCCGCCAGCCGATGGTTTCCCCAAGCCAGGTCGCGGCAGGCACGCCGCCGATATTAGCGATGGTGAGGCCCATAAACATGGTGGCCACCGCGCTGGCCTGCTTGTGCCTGGGCACCACGCTGGCCGCCACCACCGACCCCAGGCCAAAAAAGGCGCCGTGGTTGAGGCTGGTAATAATGCGCGACAGCAGCAGCGTAGTGTAATCCGGCGCAATGGATGACAGCAGGTTGCCGACGGTGAAGATCCCCATCAGAAAAATCAGCGCATTGCGTCGGGCGCGATGCGACAGCAGCAGAGTCATCAGCGGCGCGCCGACCATGACGCCGATGGCATATGCACTGATCAGCATTCCCGCCACCGGTATTGAAACGTCCACGCCTTTGGCAATCACCGGCAGCAATCCCATTGGGGAGAACTCGGTGGTACCGATGCCAAAGGCGCCGATCGCCAGCGCGAGTAAAGGAAAGTTGATTTTCATTCAATGACTCCATCAGACCGTCGGGAGGGACGGCATAACATCAGAAGCCAAAAGCATGACATCAATCACAAAAAAACAAAAGTGAACGAAATGACAAAAGATTTTTGCAGAATTGATAATAATGGCGGGATACGGGGAGGAAGCCGCGCTCCTCCCTCATTGGAGCATTAGTGCAGAATGGCGGTCAGGCTGAATGCGACGATCACGCCGAGAGCAATAATCGTGGTGATCAGCGAAAACTTTAAATTGGTATCCATCATTTTTCCCTCTTGTTATCCCCACACCAAAAGTGAGCTTGCTCATTTTTGCACAAAAAATCGCAAAAATCTTCCGGGATTTAGGGCGATGCACATTTTTGCTCTTCCACTTTGCCCCAAGATCGGACAAAATCCCACGCTAATTTAAAAGCGTATCGGCCATTGACCCCTTCCTGTCGTTCTGTGTCGTTTTCCCGACGTGATGCAATGTTGAAAATTGTATTCAGGGTGTGTGTAGGCAAACGTTTACGTATCGATGATCAGGCGATCAGGTCAAGGCATGGAGTGAGATGTAATGGCAACTATTAAAGATGTAGCGAAGCGCGCAAACGTTTCCACTACAACTGTGTCACATGTAATTAACAAAACCCGTTTCGTTGCCGAAGAGACGCGTAATGCGGTATGGGCGGCGATTAAAGAGCTGCACTACTCGCCGAGCGCGGTGGCCCGCAGCCTGAAAGTCAATCATACAAAATCGATTGGCCTGCTGGCGACCAGTAGCGAAGCCGCCTATTTCGCTGAAATTATTGAGTCCGTGGAAAAGAGCTGTTTCCAGAAGGGCTATACTCTGATCCTCGGCAACGCCTGGAACGACCCGGAAAAACAGCGTGCCTATCTGTCGATGATGGCGCAAAAACGCGTCGACGGTCTGCTGGTGATGTGTTCGGAATATCCGGATTCCGTCCTGAGCATGCTGGAAGAGTACCGCCATATTCCGATGGTGGTGATGGACTGGGGCGAAGCCAAAGCCGACTTTACCGATGCGGTGATCGATAACGCCTTCCAGGGCGGGTATATCGCCGGACGTTACCTGATTGAACGCGGTCACCGCGAAATCGGCGTGATCCCGGGCCCGCTGGAGCGCAACACCGGCGCGGGGCGACTGGCCGGCTTCATGCAGGCGATGAAAGAGGCGCATATCAGCGTGCCGGAAAACTGGATTGTTCAGGGCGACTTCGAGCCGGAGTCCGGCTACCGCGCCATGCAGCAGATCCTCAGCCAGCAGCACCGTCCAACGGCGGTCTTCTGCGGCGGCGACATTATGGCGATGGGCGCCATCTGCGCCGCGGATGAAATGGGGCTGCGCGTGCCGCAGGACATTTCGCTGATCGGTTATGATAATGTGCGCAACGCCCGCTATTTCAGCCCGGCGTTAACCACCATTCATCAGCCGAAAGATTCGCTGGGCGAAGCCGCGTTCAATATGTTGTTGGATCGTATCGTCAACAAGCGCGAAGAGTCGCAGTCTATCGAAGTGCACCCTCGGCTGGTCGAACGCCGCTCGGTGGCGGATGGCCCGTTTGTCGACTATCGTCGCTAAAGCATTGGCGGGCGCGGATCACTCCGGCGCCCGCAGCCACTCCCGATTCAACGTGTCGCTGTCCCCCAGGTAGTCCAGCATCCAGTTTAACGCCGGTGAAGCATCATTCTGCTGCCAGGTCAGACAGCAGGCCGCATCCGGAAACGGATTTTCCAGCGCCAGCGCGGTCCACTCGCCGCGATCCACCCATGGCCGGGCGAAATGGCTTGGCACCATGCCGACGCAGAGCCCTGCCGACAGACAGGTGGCCGACGATTCCCAGTCGGGGACCACCACCCTCTTCTGGTTATCCAGCAGCCACGTTGTCCTTTTGGGCAATGAACGCGAGGTATCCTCCCGCACCAGCGACGGCCAGTTGCGCAGAACATCATCGCTCAGCGGACCCGCCATCTTCGCCAGCGGATGATCGCTCGCCACCACGCAGTCCCAGCTCAGCATCCCCATATCGCGGAACGCGTAGCGCCCCCCGACAGGAATAGAGCGCGTTGCGCCAATCGCCAGCTCCACGCGGCCGTCGGCCAGCGCATCCCATACGCCGTTGAACACTTCCTGGAAAACGATCAGTTCGACGTCGGGAAAATGGCGATAGAAATCCACGATCATCTGGCGCATCCGCGCGGGTTTCACGATATCGTCCACCGCGATTGACAACTGCCCGCGCCAGCCGTTAGCGATTTGCTGGCACTGCTGGCGGGTGATCTGCATTTTTTTGATAACAGAGCGCCCTTCCTGTAAAAACCAGACCCCGGCGGGGGTCAGCTCCACGTCACGATGACGGCGCTCAAACAAGGGGACGGCCAGCCACTCTTCCAGCTGACGCACAGTATAGCTGACGGCGGAAGGCACCCGGTGCAGCTCCTGCGCCGCCGCGCTGAAGCTGCCGTTACGGGCGACGGCATCAACCACTTCCAGAGAGTATTCAGACCACATTTTCTGCCTGCAAAATTTTTGAATGCATGTGACAAATATTAGCGTTTCACAAGCCACAATGCACTCCCTACACTCTGCGGCATCGTACCTGTACTCCAAAAAAGAGAACGTTATGTCACAACCTGGGAAAGGATTTTTAGTCTGGCTGGCCGGCCTGAGCGTGCTGGGCTTTCTGGCCACCGATATGTATCTGCCGGCATTTGCCGCCATGCAGCAGGATCTCGACACCTCCGCCGCATCCATTAGCGCCAGCCTGAGCCTGTTCCTGGCCGGCTTCGCGCTGGGCCAGCTGTTCTGGGGGCCGCTGTCTGACCGCTACGGGCGCAAACCGGTGCTGCTGAGCGGCCTGGCGATTTTCGCGGTCGGCTGCCTGGGGATGCTGTGGGTGCAGAACGCCACTCTGATGCTGGCGCTGCGCTTTCTGCAGGCGATTGGCGTCTGCGCCGCGGCGGTCACCTGGCAGGCGATGGTGACCGATTACTATCCCGCCCAGCGCACCAACCGAATCTTCGCCACCATTATGCCGCTGGTAGGGCTGTCGCCTGCGCTGGCCCCGCTGCTGGGCAGCTGGCTGCTGGTGCATTTCGAGTGGCAAGCCATCTTCGCCACCTTGTTTGCCATCACCCTGCTGCTGATGCTGCCTGCCCTGCGCCTGAAAGCCGCCGCTAAGTCGGCCACTGTGACTGAAAAGAAAATCACTTTTCTCGCGCTGCTGCGCTCCCGGGAATACAGCGGCAACGTCCTGATCTACGCCGCCTGTTCCGCCAGCTTCTTCGCCTGGCTTACCGGTTCGCCGTTTATCCTTCATGAGATGGGCTACGGCCCAACCGCTATCGGGTTGAGCTATATCCCGCAGACCATCGCTTTTCTGGTGGGCGGTTATGGCTGTCGCGCGCTGCTGCAAAAATGGTCCGGACAGCAGATGCTACCTTGGCTGCTGGTGATCTTCGCCGTCAGCGTCGCCGCCACCTGGCTGGTGGGTCTGCAAACGCATGCCTCGCTGGTGGCGTTAATGATCCCGTTCTGCCTGATGGCGGTAGTCAACGGCGGGATCTACCCTATCGTGGTCGCTCAGGCGCTGAAGCCTTTCCCGCAGGCAACCGGCCGCGCGGCGGCGCTGCAGAACACGCTCCAGCTTGGCCTGTGCTTCCTGACCAGCCTGTTAGTCTCCGCGCTGATCGCCACGCCGCTGCTGACCACCACCAGCGTGATGCTGGTCTCTATTTTGTTAGCCGGAGTGGGTTATCGACTGCAGCAGACGCCAGAGCTGGCGGCCCACTCTTCCCACGCCTGACGCCCGTCGCCAGAGCCCGGACCAGTGATTAGCACGCTAAGATATTTTTATTGAAAGCCAGTACTTAGCGTCCTATACTGGATCCGGGTTCACATAAATAAAAAATATTTAACAGATTAACGGATGCAGGATGCCTCCGTTTCACCATGGAAGGCCTTTCGGCAAGGGTTATCTCCCTTCCTCTGTTCTACGTCGGATAGCGACTTCACGGATTATCCGTGAGATTTCTCACAAAGCCAAAAAAGCGTCTACGCTGTTTTAAGGTTCTGATCACTTGGGCGTGATGGAGAAGCTATGAGTTCATCGTGTATAGAAGAAGTAAGTGTACCAAATGATGACTGGTACCGGATTGCAGCTGAATTGTTGGGCCGTGCGGGAGTTGAAATCAACGGCTCCGCGCCGTCAGACCTGCGGATTAAAAACCCTCTTTTTTTTAAACGCGTATTGCAGGAGGGGTCGCTGGGTTTAGGCGAAAGCTATATGGACGGCTGGTGGGACTGCGAGCGTCTGGATATATTCTTCCATAAAGTGCTCCGCGCCGGGCTGGAAAAACAACTCCCTCATCATTTCAAAGACACACTCCGCATCGCAGGCGCTCGCCTGTTTAACCTGCAAAGTAAAAAACGCGCCTGGATTGTCGGCAAAGAGCACTATGACCTCGGCAACGATCTTTTCAGCCGGATGTTGGATCCCTACATGCAATATTCCTGCGGTTACTGGAAAGAGGCGCAGACCCTCGAAGCCGCGCAGCAGGATAAGCTGGATCTCATCTGCCGTAAGCTGGAGCTCGAGCCAGGCATGCGAGTGTTGGATATCGGCTGCGGCTGGGGCGGTCTTGCCGAATATATGGCGCGAAATTACCAGGTGAGCGTTGTCGGCGTGACCATCTCCGCCGAACAGCAAAAGATGGCCCAGGCGCGCTGCGATGGCCTTGACGTAGAGATTCGTCTTCAGGATTATCGCGATCTGCACGATAGCTTCGACCGCATTGTCTCCGTCGGCATGTTCGAGCATGTGGGTCCCAAAAATTACGCCACCTACTTTGAGGTCGCCGATCGTAATTTAAAACCCAACGGCCGCTTCTTACTGCACACCATCGGTTCCAAAGTCACCGACCATAACGTTGACCCGTGGATCAATAAATATATCTTCCCCAACGGCTGCCTGCCGTCGGTACGGCAGATCGCCGATGCCAGCGAGAAGCACTTTGTGATGGAAGACTGGCACAACTTCGGCGCCGATTACGACACCACCCTGATGGCCTGGTATGAGCGTTTCCTCGCCAGCTGGCCGGAAATTGCCGATAACTATTCAGAGCGTTTCAAACGCATGTTCAGTTATTACCTGAACGCCTGCGCCGGCGCCTTCCGCGCCCGCGACATTCAGCTCTGGCAGGTGGTGTTCTCGCGCGGGGTTGAACACGGACTGCGCGTCGCCCGTTAAAACACAGTCCCCCGCTCACCGGCGGGGGATTTTTTTTCAGGCTTCACTGACCTTTGCCGCCATCTCTTTCGCCGCCAGCACGCGTTCGACCGTATCGACAACCGCCTGGGTTTGCGGGTCGATCTCGATATTGACGCGGTCGCCCAGCTTTTTCGCCCCCAGCGTGGTCCGCTGCAGCGTCTCCGGAATAAGATGCACGCAGAATCGGGTTGCCGTCACCTCACCTATCGTCAGGCTGATGCCATCGATACCGATGAATCCTTTATAAAGGATATATTTCATCAGCGTCGGGTCCTGTACTTTAAACCAGATCTGTCGGTTATTTTCGGAAGTGAGGATCTTCACGATTTCCGCGGTGGTCATAATATGGCCGGACATCAAATGCCCGCCGATTTCATCACTGAATTTCGCCGCCCGCTCGACGTTAACTTCATCCCCGACCTGAATATCGCCGAGATTGGTAATCCGCAGCGTCTCTTTCATAAGATCAAAGCTGATGCGCGCGCCGTTGATGTCGGTCACCGTCAGACAGCAACCGTTGTTGGCTACCGATGCCCCGGTTTCGAGCCCCTCCAGCATATGCGCCGGCAGCTCCACCACGTGGGTGCGAAAATTGGGTTTATCATCAATGGAGACCACTTTCGCGGTTCCCTGAACAATACCAGTAAACATGTTTGGCTCCTGTTGAAAATCATGACGGTATCATTACCGTTTTCGCTATCGGGAACAATAACAGGAGGGCTGAGCGGTTGCCAGCGCGCTTCGTGCCTCGACTCTTTTTTCACTGGCTTAATGGCTAATCCTCGCTACAATAGACTGGAATTTCCTCATTTTTATCCCCTTGCTGCCAGTTACGGCGGCTTTTTTAGTCTCAAAATAACAACAATACAAAGGTGTTCACGTGCAGAAGTATTTCATTGAAGCGCGTCAGTTATTAGCTCTGGCTATACCCGTCATTCTTGCGCAGGTAGCGCAGACGGCGATGGGTTTTGTCGATACCGTGATGGCGGGCGGCTACAGCGCCACCGATATGGCCGCGGTGGCCATCGGAACCTCCATCTGGCTGCCGGCCATTCTCTTCGGCCATGGGCTGCTGCTGGCGCTGACCCCGGTGGTGGCGCAGCTTAATGGCTCCGGGCGTCGGGAGCGTATCGCGCCGCAGGTACGTCAGGGCTTCTGGCTGGCGGGGCTGGTCTCGGTGCTGATCATGGTCGTGCTGTGGAATGCCGGGTATATCATCAGCTCCATGCATAACATCGATCCGCTGCTGGCGGAGAAAGCGGTTGGCTATCTGCGCGCGCTGCTGTGGGGGGCGCCGGGCTATCTGTTCTTCCAGGTCGCCCGTAACCAGTGTGAAGGGCTGGCAAAAACCAAGCCCGGAATGGTCATGGGCTTTATCGGTTTACTGGTCAACATTCCGGTGAACTATATCTTTATCTATGGCCATTTCGGCATGCCAGAGCTGGGCGGCGTCGGCTGCGGCGTGGCGACCGCCTCCGTTTACTGGGTGATGTTTGCCAGCATGCTGTGGTGGGTGCGCCGGTCGCGTTCGATGCGCGATATCCGCTGCGCCGAGGGCTTCAGCGGCCCCGATTTCGCCGTCCTGCTGCGGCTGGTGCAGCTGGGGCTACCCATCGCCCTGGCGCTATTCTTCGAAGTGACCCTGTTTGCCGTCGTCGCGCTGCTGGTCTCCCCGCTCGGGATCATTGACGTCGCCGGCCACCAGATTGCGCTGAACTTCAGCTCGCTGATGTTCGTTCTGCCGCTGTCGCTGGCGGCCGCGGTCACCATTCGCGTCGGCTTCCGCCTCGGCCAGGGCTCAACGATCGATGCCCAGGTTTCCGCCCGTACGGGTGTGGGCGTGGGCGTCTGCCTGGCGGTGTTTACCGCTATCTTTACCGTGCTGATGCGTAAGCAAATTGCCCTGCTGTACAACGATAACCCGGAGGTGGTGATGCTGGCCTCGCATCTGATGCTGCTGGCGGCGGTCTACCAGATCTCGGACTCTATTCAGGTGATCGGCAGCGGTATCCTGCGCGGCTATAAAGATACGCGGTCTATCTTTTTTATCACCTTTACCGCGTACTGGGTGCTGGGTTTACCCAGCGGCTACCTGCTGGCGCTGACCGACGTGATTGTCCCCCGCATGGGGCCCGCCGGCTTCTGGTGCGGATTTATCATCGGCCTGACCTCCGCCGCTATTATGATGATGCTGCGGATGCGTTTTCTGCAGCGCCAGCCCTCCAGCATCATCTTACAGCGCGCCGCGCGCTAATCCTGCCAAAGCCCGCCACCCCGGCGGGCTTTTTCTTTCTTCAGTTATGTTCCGACGTTGTACATTCCGTTACTCCCCGACACCAAAGACTCACTGATGAGCGCCCCGGAGATGCATATAGTGTGGCCAACAGCCCCGCAGTGGGGTTACTCAGGAAACCAATTCGAGGATTTCAGCATGAAAAAAGTATTAGCTCTGGTTGTTGCCGCTGCTATGGGTCTGTCATCTGTTGCTTTCGCAGCCGACGCCGCGACCACCACCCCGGCTACCGCAGCCAGCCACACCACCGTTCACCACAAGAAACATCACAAAGCGGCGGCGAAACCGGCAGCCGAACAGAAAGCCCAGGCAGCGAAGAAGCACCACAAAGCCGCGGCGAAACCGGAAGCAGCGCAGAAAGCCCAGGCAGCTAAAAAGCACCATAAAGCCGCGGCGAAACCGGAAGCAGCGCAGAAAGCCCAGGCAGCAAAGAAACACCATAAAGCGGCGCACCACGCAGCCAAACCGGCGGTACAACCGGCGGCATAACGGTCAGGGCGTTAAGGTGATAAACCGGCGCTGAATAGCGCCGGTTTTTTTCAGGAGGACATCATGCTGCAACGCTATCGCTTCGAATTGCTGTTGGTTCTGCTCATCGTCTGCGCGCTGTTTACCCTTCGCTTGATGTTTAAATAGCGGGCTGCTGAACCCATTTACGGGCCGGCGGCGTATAGTCGCGGAAACCGGCGATAATCTCCTCTGGCGAAGCAGCAAACGGCAGCATCTCCGCGTAGCGCGGGTGCATAAATCCTTCCCGTACCATGTTATTGACCATCGCCTGCAGCGGATCGTAATACCCCTTGATATTCAGGAATGCGCACGGTTTTTCATGGATGCCCAACTGCGCCCAGGTCCACTGTTCGAAAATCTCTTCAAGCGTCCCCGCTCCGCCCGGCAGAGCAATAAAGCCGTCGGCCAGCGCCGCCATTTTAGTTTTCCGTTCGTGCATATCCTCCACCACATGCAGCTCCGTCAACCCGCGGTGGGCAATTTCCCGCTCCACCAGGCCGCGCGGCATTACGCCGATGACCGTGCCCCCGGCCTCCAGCGCCGCATCGGCAACCGCCCCCATCAAGCCAACTTTGCCGCCGCCATAGACAACAGCCAGTCCCTGCTGCGCCAGCATGTGGCCAACCCGTCGGGCAGTTTCGAGATACAGCGGATGTTCGCCAGCTGAAGAACCGCAGAAAATACCAATCGATTTCATCTTCCTTATTACTCCTCTCTTCTGGTGGGCGATAATTTAACACAACGGCAACCCTTACGCGCAGGGTGAGACCGGCAAAGAAAAGAGAGGCGAGGCGCCTGCTGGCGAAGAAATATCCTTGTGGTTCAGTAAAATATCGCCGGAGTGGGTAAAAGATCCGCAATCGCATACAATGTACAAGAAAAGTGACGTTTACCTCTTGCCACATCCCCTGCCTGCCGCTAATATGCGTCCCCGTTGTCACCACAACATTGCGTTCGTAGCTCAGTTGGTTAGAGCACCACCTTGACATGGTGGGGGTCGTTGGTTCGAGTCCAATCGAACGCACCATTATGCGTTTATAGCTCAGTTGGTTAGAGCACCACCTTGACATGGTGGGGGTCGTTGGTTCGAGTCCAATTAAACGCACCATAATGCGTCTGTAGCTCAGTTGGTTAGAGCACCACCTTGACATGGTGGGGGTCGATGGTTCGAGTCCATTCAGACGCACCAATCTCGTTTCGTATCATTCCCCCTCAACATTAGCCTGCTGCATCGTGACCGGAAAACGCACGCCTTCTGCGCTTCCAGCCTGAACGTCATCGAACCCTGCCAGCGACAAAGCGAAACCCGATTATTCGCGACTATGAATAGCCTGCGCCATCGCCAGGGCATCCTCCCCTGCCGGCAACCGCGAAGGGGCTTGAGGATCGTTCACCATCCGCCAGACGGCCTGAGCCACATCGGCAGCCTGCGTCACGCTGGCGTTATCCTGGATGCTGTCGAGGATCTGCTGGCCGAGCGGCGCATAGCTCTCCGGGAGCTGGCCCATCGTTCGACGAGCGTTTTCCCCGAAGCGGGTCTGGGGAGCGCGTCCCGGCAGGATCAGACCGACGCGAATATTAAAGGGCCGCAGCTCCAGCGCCAGCGACTCCGTGAAGGCATTCACCGCCGCTTTACTCGCGGTATAGACCGCCAGCAGGGGCATCGGCTGCAGGGTGACCGCCGAGGTGATATTAACGATCGTCCCGCTACGGCGCGCTCTGAACCGGGGAAGTACCGCCTGGGTCATGGCGATAGTCCCAAGCGTGTTGGTGGCAAACAGGTTCGCTATCGCCTCGTGCGACGCCCCCTCCAGGGCATTGAGCATCCCCACTCCGGCGTTATTGACCAGAACGTCAATCTCTCCGGCCTCGGCAATCGCCTCGGCGATACTCTGCGCTGAGGTGACGTCAAGACGCACCAGCCGCAGACGGTCGCTGGCCGGCAACAGATCCTCGCGTGGAACCCGCATCGTGGCGATAACCTTCCAGCCCTGTTCAAGAAAATAACGCGCCGTCTCCAGACCAAAACCCGATGAACAGCCGGTGATCATAATCGTGTGCATCTCTCTGTCTCCGTTGGTTTCTTCCTTTTCATCATAGACAGCCCGCTCCGGACGATATAGGGTCAATAATCCATTATTCTTTAGCAGGAGTCCGGAAATGAGCGACCCGCTGGCGGAAATCATAGCGATGCTCAATCTCAGAGCGGTGCTGACCAAAACCATTGAGGGGGCGGGAGAATGGCGCGTTAAACGTTCAGACCAGGGAATGTCGTTCTACGGCGTGGTACTGGAAGGCGGCTGTCGGCTGGAAATAGACCAGCATGAACCGCAGATCCTGCGCGCCGGGGATTTTATGTTGATCCCGGCGGCGTACCGCTTCGCGTTAACCAGCCTGACCCCGCCGCCTTCACCGGCGCTGGAGACCACCCCGGTGAAGCTTGCGGCGGAACACTTTCGCCTGGGAGCTCTCGACCAGCCAGCGGAGATGCAGGCGCTGATTGGCCACTGCGCTGCCGATTCGGATAACGCCAGCCTGCTAACCTCCCTGCTGCCCGCCTTAGTGGTGGTTCGCGACCAGCCGCGGCTGGCCACCTTTGTCGGGCTGCTGAAAGAGGAAGCCCAGGCGGATCGCGCAGGCAAATCTTTCGTTCTGGCGCGGATGGTTGAGCTGCTGTTTATCGAGGCCATCCGATCCTGCGGAACGCTCGCCACCCCCGGACTGATGCGCGGCCTGAGCGACCCGCGGGTCGCCCAGGCAATCCGCCTGCTGCATCAGGCCCCCGCCAGACGCTGGACCGTCAACGCCCTGGCCGCCGACTGCGCGCTGTCTCGCTCGACGTTATTTGAACGCTTTACCGGCCTGACCGGAATGACCCCGATGGGCTATTTGTTGAGCTGGCGCATGACCCTGGCCATGCAGTGGCTGGGCGAGACGGGCATCAGCATAGCGGATATCGCCGAGCGCCTCGGCTATGGCTCGACCAGCGCGTTCAGCGTGGCCTTTACCCGATATGCCGGGATATCGCCGGGCAAATATGCCCGCCAGCGGGCGGCGCAGCGCCCCCCAGGCCCGCCATAAGTTAACCTGCCGCAATCGTCGTCTGCAGCCAGCGCTCAAACAACTGCAGCGCCGGCTCCCCCTCGCCGCCGCCGGGTTTGATCAGGCAAAAGCGCTTGGCCAGCGTCGGCGAGCCCGGCCATGGGGCGACCAGCGTCCCGCTGCGCAGTTCGCTCTCCACATACATCTTCGGCACCAGGGCCACGCCCTGCTGGCTGAGTACCGCAGCGATTGCCATCTCATGCAGATCATAGCGTGGGCCCTGCGCCGGGTTATCCAGCGCCAGACCGCACTCGCGGGCATAGTGCAGCCAGGCGTCCGGGTTTTGCCGCCGATGAATGCGCGGCAGCCGGTTCAGCAGCCCCGGGAGATCGTCATCCGTCAGCAGCGCGGCATGACAGACCGGCAGCAGATATTCCGCAAACAAAAACGTCACATCCATTCCGGTCCACGCCGGGTGATCAAAATGGATGGCCGCATCAAATCCGCTGCCCGGCAGTATAAAGGGGTCGCTGCGGGCGGCGATATTGACCACGATATGCGGATGCTGCGCCGTGAACTGCCCGAGCCGGGGGATGAGCCAGCGGCTGGCGAAGGTGGGGAGCACGGCGATCTCGAGACTGCGGCCATCGGCGGGCATCCCGCTGACGTCGTGGGTTTCCCGCTCCAGCCTGCTGAGGATCTCGCGGACCTGTCTGGCATAGCGGGCGCCAGCCGGATTGAGCCGTACCCGGCTCCCGATCCTGTCAAAGAGTTTGCTGTCGAGGAGCGCTTCCAGACGGGCGATCTGCCGGCTGATGGCCCCTTCCGTTAACGCGAGCTCCGCCGCTGCGCGGGCAAAGTTGCCGTGGCGGGCGGCGGCCTCAAAGGCCAGTAGCGCAGCGCTGCTGGGGATTTTACGACGCATAGCCAATGCTCCTTGTGCGGGCCCATTGAAAGTCAGTGACATAATATCACTGAGTGATGAATAAACATCGTTTTTCAGCGCCATTATTGCCGGATAGGATGAAGAAAACTCACTAAAGCGCGTTATGCGCTGAATCATCTGTCTCTCGAGGTCACTATGCTCTATGTCGTCGAATGCGCCTACACCGACCCGCAAAGCGAAGCGGCGTGGAATACCTTTTACAATCGGGAAAAATTGCCGGCGCTGGTCTCGGTGCCCGGTTTTCATGCCTCCCAGCGCTTCTGCGCGTTCAGCGAGGGCTGCCCTCGCTACCTGGCCCTACACGATATCCGCGATGCCGCCGTCCTCGACAGCGACGCCTATCGCCGCAATGGTGGGGGTCATTTTGCCCGCTGGCAATCGGCGATCGCCGACTGGCATCGCCACCTCTATCTCACGACTCACGCGCTGCGGGAGGTGGCTCCTGACGAGGTGCTGCTGCTGAGCGATACTGCGGAAGCCCTGCCCGTCGCTGCGCCGATCGTCCTGCAGCCCGGGGGTCTGGCCACCCGGCATACCCGCTATGCCGCCATCGTCCCGCGTGACGACCTGCATCACCGGGTCACCTCTGCCGCGGTCTTTATCTATCAGCCCATTACCGCCAGGTTGCGTCACCCGGCGGAGCAAGCGTGAGGTCAACATGACACCAGCTCCCTTTTATACCCTGACAGCAGGCGACCTGACGATAAGCGCCATCAGTGATGGTCAGATGACAGCGCCGCTGACGCTACTCGCGGGGATCGCCCCTGAAGAGGCGGCGCGTCTGCAGCGCCAGGCCGGGTTAACCTCGCCGGAGGCCATCGAGATCGGCGCTTACCTCATCCGCGGACGCGGGCACACGGTGCTAGTGGATACCGGCACCGGCGGGGCCAACGGCGTCGGCGGCGCGCTTATTGCCAATCTGGCGCTGCTCGGCGTGCGCCCTGAGGAAATTGACACCATCCTTCTCACTCACGCGCACCCGGACCATATCGGCGGCCTGCTGACCGCCGCCGGTACACCGGCTTATCCCAACGCCATGGTGTTCCTACCCTCGCGGGAAAGCGCTTACTGGCTGGCGCCATCGACACTGGACAACGCCAGCGATCGTGGACAACGTAACGTGCTGCTCGTCCGCCGCATAATGGCGATCTGTGCGACGCAAATTCGTGATATTGATGAAGACGAGCCGGTAGCCGGGATCCGGCCATGTCCCCTGCCCGGCCATACGCCAGGGCATACCGGATATCGCCTTGAGGCGGGCGGAACGTCGCTACTAATCTGGGGGGATATCGTCCACTTTCCCTCGATCCAGAGCGCCCGGCCAGAGGTGTCGGTGGCATTTGACGTCGATCCTGACCAGGCCCGGCATACACGGGAAAGTCTGCTGCGCCAGGCCGCCCGCGAACGGTGGCTCATCGCCGGTATGCATCTTGGCCTGCCGGGTTTCGCCCGCGTGGAGAATACCGCCTCAGGCTACTGCCTGCGCCCGGTGTGACCTTCGCGGTGAACACCGATCACAGCGAAACCCCGGTCGTGACATTAACGCGACCGGGGCGTGGTGTCTGGGGAAGTGGATTAGCCGTTAACCGCGGCTCTTCCAGCCTTTTTTACTTTTGCAGCTGGCTTTGGTGGCGACCCATGGGTGACGCAGCTGGGTCAACTGAAGATCCTGAGAGGCCGGGCTGGCGGACCAGCGTTTGTTGCACAGAGGCTTACGAGTTGCAATGACCATAAAAACGCTCCTGAAAGTAATGAACAGTTCCCTGGGTAATTCCATAAGTTCAGAATCAGCTTATCACCGCTTAAACGTAGTTATTTCAATCTTTGTTTTGCTATGTAAATGGTGATTGCCACCTGAAAGGTATTAAATTGATCTAGATCAATGTAAGTGCGATTTTTTGATTTCGCCACCTATATTTTCAACCGTTTAACTTCGGCCACCGCTTGATTAAGACTTTTCCTATACCACATAATCCAACAGAAGAGGGCAAGATTATCAGATTTTTATTCTAGTTATGTATGCTAATGTGGTTAATTGTTTTGATTATTCTAGCTAATAAAATTCACTTGGTCAGACCGCCGCAGGCGGTTACTCTGCACCGGCAATACGGGGATTTGTCAGGGAGTGGTGGATGACTACAGGCTATAAACTACTTGGCTATAAGTTAGCGGATAATATTTTCTACTGCCTGCATCATCGGGAAATTATCGCGTTACGTGGGACGCGAACGCAGGTTCAGCTGCGCAGCACCATGGCTTGTTTACTGGAGTATTTGCTGGCGCATGGCAGAGAACGTCTGGTCAGCGATGAAGAGTTAATGATTAACGTCTGGGAAAAAAATAATCTCCGTCCGTCCGCGCAGCGATTATGGCAGGTTATCCAGACCCTAAAATCTCGCTTAAACCAGGCGGGGGTCGAAAGCACGTTAATTGTCCGCGTTAAATGCGCAGGGTATTATATTAACCCTGCTTGCGTAGCCGAAATTTATTCCTTCAAACCGCCGGGCATGATGAATTATATAAATAACTCGCCTGCTGATATGAATAAGCTCCTGGTTCGCAACTAATCTCCTCTCCACGCCGTTTAGATCGCTTGCAACAGGATTTATTCTTTGAATATTTTAATTCACAGCAATAATATTTATTTTAATATCGGCCTCGCCCAGTGTTTCAGAGATATTCAGGAAACCCTGCCCGGTCTGAATATTATTCATTCACTGCCGCTCAGCCATCTGCCCGATCTGGCCGGGATGGATGTAATTATTTTAGCGCTGGAAAACTATCACGATTATCAGGCCGCTGCTGAATTAGCCCAGCGCTATCCCGGTCTGGTGGTCGGATTTACCTCCGCCAACAATGTGAGACGCGGACGCGCCTTTTACGCGGATACCCTCCTGTGGGTCAGCCAACGGGAAAGCGTTCACGAGATCGGCCGCCTTCTGCGCCGGCTGGCAGACCGTAGCCGCCCTTTCGCGCCGCGCCATCAGCGTCAGAGTCACTCCTCCCGGCTGCGAGCCCCACTTAATGACCTGGAGATGCAGATGATTCGTGGCGTGGTCGACGGACAGTCAATTAATCAGATGGCGGACGCGCTGGGGGTTAATCGCAAGCGGGTTTATAACGGACTGGAGCGGATCAAAATGAATTTTCGCCTCGTCAGCCATACCCATTTTCATCATTTTATGACCGCGGAGGCCACGTTTAGCCACCTCTGCGCCGATCTCAGCTGCTATAGACCAGGAGTACGGCCAGCCCGGCAACGACGTGCCGCATCGCGATCGGCCGAAAATCATTCATATAATTTGAATGAGTTTCGCAAATTGTTTTGATTTTAACCACGAGGTATTGCGCGTATTCTTTATCACATCAGGGCGACAAGCCCTATATCAGACACCAGATTAAGGAATACGACCATGAAATCCATCAAAACTTTCGTTGCTGTTGCTGCACTGTCACTGTTCTCTTCCGTTAGCTTCGCCCAGAGCGTCAGCGCCACCGCCTCCACCCTGGACCGTGCTGAAGCCAAAATCGCCGCCCAGGCCGCTGAGCAGGGTGCGTCCTATAAAATCACCAGCGCCCAGTTTAATAATCGCGTCCATATGACGGCTGAGCTGAGCAAATAATCTCTTCGTTCTTTCGCAATGAAAAAAGCGCCGTCAAAAACGGCGCTTTTTTTTCGCCTCTTTCTCCGGGCAGTGATTTCCTGAGCGGCGCGCTGTGGCGTTCAGCCAATTCCGGGCCAATACTTACCGTATCCCCCGGAAAAGAGAACCCGATGATGAAAGCCTGGATCGTCAACAAACCCGGTTCACTGGACAATCTGCAGCTTGTCGATCTTGCCGACCCCGGCGCGCCGGCGGCAGGCGAGATCCGCGTAGCGCTCCACGCCACCTCCCTGAATTATCACGATTTGCTGGTAGCGACGGGGGTGATTCCCACCGCCGATCGGCGGATCCTGATGGCGGACGGCGCGGGGATGGTCGAAGCGGTTGGCGCCGGAGTCAGCGAGTTTCAGCCAGGCGACCGGGTGGTGGCTGGCTTTTTCCCGCAGTGGCTGGATGGCCGTCCTGGCCCGCAGGTGAAGGACTTCAGCCAGACCCCGGGCGACGGCGCCGAGGGGTTTGCCTGCCAGTATGTGGTCAGACCGGCCAGCCATTTTACCCATGCGCCTGACGGATGGAGCTTCAGGGAAGCGGCGACTATCACCACCTCCGGCCTCACCGCCTGGCGCGCGCTGGTGGTGGAGGGGCGGCTAAAAGCGGGCGATACGGTGCTGACGCTCGGCACCGGCGGCGTGTCGATAACCGCCCTGCAGCTGGCGAAAAGCATGGGCGCGCAGGTCATCGTCACCTCCTCATCAGATGAAAAGCTCGCCCGCGCGCGCGCCCTGGGGGCTGACCATCTCATCAATTACCGCACCACCCCGGCGTGGGGTGCTACGGTGCAGGACATCACCGGTCATCGCGGGGCCGATATTATCCTCGAGCTCGGCGGACCGGGCACCCTGAGCCAGTCGTTCGAAGCCGTCCGTGTTGGCGGACACATCGCCCTCATCGGCGTCCTGACTGGCTTCGAAGGTCATGTGCCCACCCATCTGCTGATGAGTAAACAGGCCCGGCTGCAGGGGCTGGTGGTGGGTCATCGCCGGCAACAACAGGACTACGTCAACGCGCTGAACCTGCAGGCGTCGCGGCCGGTCATCGATAAAGTGTTTGATTTTGCGGCCTTACCAGACGCCTTCCGCTATCTGCAAAGCGGCGCCCATTTCGGCAAAATTTGCGTGGAGTGGTAGGGGTGAGGAGATGAGATGAACAGGGCCTCCGTGCCCTGGGAACGGCTTTATTCGAAAAAGACGTCCGGATTGTCCGACAGCGAAACAAAGGATTTCGTGTTTTTATCCAGCGCCTGAATCTCGCCGCTTTCAATGTCGTAGAACCAGCCGTGCAGGCGCAGGGTATGGTCGCGCAGGCCGACGGCCACCGACGGGTGGGTTTTGATGTTGTTCAGCTGAGCGATGACGTTTTCCTGCACCATGCCGTTGACCTTATCGGTTTCGCTGGCCCAGGTTTTCTTTTCCACCACCGCTTTTGCAGCATCAGCGTAGCGCAGCCAGTGAGACACCGCCGGCATCGGCTCCAGGCACTGGCAGGTGGCGATCGCTTTCATCGCCCCGCAGTTTGAGTGGCCGCAGATCACGATATCAGTCACGCCCAGCGCAACCACGGCATACTCAATGGTCGCGGATACACCGCCCGGCTCCGGCCCGAAAGACGGCACGATATTCCCGGCATTACGAATAACAAAGAGCTGTCCCGGCTCCTGCTGGGTAACCAGTTCCGGCACCAGACGGCTGTCAGAGCAGGAGATGAAAAGCGCTTTGGGATTCTGGCTGGAAGCCAGGCTGCGGAAGAGCTCTTTACGCTGGGGGAAGATCTCTTTCTGGAAGTTGAGGAAGCCCTCAATGATATGTTGCATAGCAGTGTCTCTTCTCTGTAGTTATTACGGTATGACAAAGATCACAGTTATTCAGTTTACCATTGCTGACAAGAATGGGAATCGTTATTCAAACAGTTGCGCAGAAAACGCGCGCCGCGGATGCCCATTCAGCCTCGCCTATTCCACAGGGTTTTCACGTGCTTTCCTGAGCCAGTTTGCTACTCTGTCTGCTCGTACCGTCCCCATGTTGCCGACCGCCTGACGGCGGCGAACACACCAGGAGTTGCTATGTTCTTATCCAGCCTGATGGCCATTGCCGCGGTGCTGATCATGGGCGTGATCAGTCCCGGCCCGAGCTTTATTTTTGTCGCGCGCAATGCGGTCGCCCGCTCGCGCCTGCACGGTCTGGTGACCGCCCTCGGCACCGGCGCCGGCGCCGCCATTTTTTCTATTATGGCGATGCTGGGCCTGCAGAAGGTGCTCACCGCGGTGCCAGAGCTGTTTATTGGCTTGAAAGTAGCGGGCGGGCTCTACCTGTTATGGCTGGGCTATAAGATTTTCCGCGGTTCGGCGCAGCCGATGGATTTTTCCGCCAGCGGTATGGCCGGCAACCGTTCGTTGCTGAAGACCTTCCGCGACGGGCTGTATACCCAGCTGAGCAATCCCAAAACCGCGCTGGTGTTTGCCTCGATTTTTACCGCCCTGCTGCCGACGCAGATCCCCACCGCGTTCTATTACATCGTGCCGCTGATGAGTTTTCTGATTGACGTTAGCTGGTATTCACTGGTGGCGCTGGTGCTCTCCGCCGATCGCCCGCGTCGGGTCTACCTGCGGTTGAAGCGCCGAATCGATATCGCCACCGCGACGGTGCTGGGGGCGCTGGGCCTGCGGCTTATCGCGACCTCACTCACCCGCTAGCGGCTACACGGTATGGATACGGATATCGTGTTGCTGAAAGGCAACGCGATATTCGCGACTAATATTCTCCTCCACCACCAGCACATCGATATCGCTGCTCGCGGCCACCACGAACCGCGCCACCGCCGGAATTTTATCCGAGGTCAGGCCGATGATAATTTCGCTGCACTGCTTAATCACCGCTTTCTTAAACTCACAGTCGGCATAGTCAAAGCCGGTCAGGCCTGACTCTGGCGCCATGGCGCAGCCGCCGATAAACCCCTGGTCGAATAACATCCCCTGCACCTGAGCCACCGCCGCGGCCCCAACGCAGCCCCCGCTCGCCCGCTGCACCTGACCGCCGAGCATCACCACGTCGTAGAGCGGCTTTTTCACCAGCACCGCGGCGATCTCCGGAGAGTTCGTCACCACCGTCAGCGCAAGCTCGGCGGGCAGCGCCTCGGCCATCGCCAGATTGGTGGTGCCGGTATCAATGAAAATAGTGCCGCCGGGTTTCACCAGCCGGGCGCACTGCTGCGCGATCCTGAGTTTTGTTGCTCGGTTTTTATCTTTCCGTTCACTGTAGTCTCCCGCTTCCGGCAGGCTCAACACCGCCCCGCCGTAGACTTTTTTACAGACGCCTTCGCGGCTAAGCTCATGCAGATCGCGGCGGATAGTATGCTCAGACACCTGAAGACGCGCCGCCAGATCCGCACACACCACCCTGCCGTTTTCCTGCAGGATCTGGCAAATCAGCGCTTGTCGCTGTTGGGGAAAAGCAGCATAATCGAGCAAAGCAACTCCTTAAATAATCATAAACGAGCAACAGTAAGCATGATCGTCTGCCCTGCTGTGATTGTCAATGTTCCTGCCCGGAGGTTTACCATGAAAATTGCCCATTTCGCTCTGTGGACCCAACAGCTTGAGGCTCAGGCCCGCTTCTGGGTCGAGTTCTTTGCCGCCAGTATTAATGAAAAATACCTCAGCCAGACCAACCCCGGATTTGCCTCCTATTTTGTCACCATCGACGACGAAGTAGTGATCGAGCTGATGACCAAGCCTGGCCTGCAGCAGGCCAGCGCGGATAATAACCATACCGGCTGGGCGCATCTGGCCCTCTCGGTGGGCGGCGCAGAACAGGTCGATGCCCTTGCCCAACGCGCCGGAGCGGCGGGAATACTGGTTTCACCCCCGCGCACCACCGGCGACGGCTATTATGAGGCGGTGATCGCCGATCCCGATGGCAACCTGATTGAAATCGTCGCATAGTCAGTAGACCGCCAGCTATAAGGAGGCATCCATGGCACGTTACCGGATCATCGACACCGCGGCCTGGCCCCGCCGGGACCATTTCACCTTTTACCGACAATTTGCCAACCCCAGCTTTAATCTCTGCGTTCGGATAGAGGCGCAGCGCCTGTACGAATGTGCGAAGGATCGGCGGGTCTCATTTTTTCAGCTCGCGCTCTATGCCCTGCTGCGCGCGGCCAACGGGGTGCCGCAGCTCCGGCAGCGCGTGCGCGATGGCGAGGTGATTGAATATGACAGCCTGGCGGTCATGACGCCGGTGATGACCGTTGAGGAGGGCTTCCGCCAGGTATGGTGCGACAACGCTGCCGAGTTCACCGCCTTCAGCGCCGCGGCAACGCCGAAGATCGTCGCGGCAAGAGAGACATCGCCGGCGCCGCTCATCGTCGATGGCGAACATTTTATCTGCGCCAGCTGTCTGCCGTGGCTCCACTTTACCTCGATGACCCATGCGGAATACGCGGTGGGCGCCGCGATTCCGGCGCTCACCTGGGGGAAACTGCAGAACGGCGTGATCCCGGTGGCCGGGCGATTTAACCATGCCTTCGTCGATGGTCTCCATGCCAGCCGCTTTTATGCCCTCGTCGAAGCGGGGTTTCGTGACCCCGAGCGGCTCTGGCAGCCGCTAACCGCGACCGCCCCCTCACTGCTTCCCCCTACGGCGAAGGATCGCTGAGAACTCGGCACACTCACCGCCGGGCAGTCTTCCCTCTGTCCGGAGGTCGCTTTTCCCTAACTGTCGCCTTTGCAACAGGCAGCGCAAAAGCGCGCTGCATTTGCAGCAGTCCGCTCCGTCAGCAGACATAGCCACCCCGCTAAATATCGCCAACCTGCCTTCCTCTCTCGCTGGCACGTGTTTTGCTTACTCATACATATAACCCATGGGCATTATGAATAATTTATTTATCCAATTTACGCATAAGCTATTCACTGAATAAGAGAGAAGATGATGTCAGCCAGTTCACCCGCTCTGCCTTACACCCAGTCCTCGCCGCAGGCGCATATTATTGCCAGCGATGCGGAAGCCCTCGCCATCGCCGATGAGATCGCCGCCGTGCTCAAACCCGGCGCCGCCGAGCGCGACCGCACGGGTATCGTCCCGGTGGAGATCGTCAACACCTACTCCAACAGCGGGCTGTGGGGTATTACGGTGCCGCGCCGCTTTGGCGGCGCCGAGGTCTCGGCCGCGACCCTGGCGCAGGTCATTGCCATTCTTTCCGCGGCCGATCCATCGTTAGGTCAGATTCCCCAGAACCACTATTGCCTGCTGGAAGATATTCGTCTGCAGGGCAGCGACGACCAGCAGGCGTTCTTTTTCGCCCAGGTACTGCAAGGCTATCGCTTCGCCAATGCCCTGTCGGAAACCGGGGGGAAAACGGTCCTCGATATTCGTACCCGTATCGTGCAAGGCGCCGAGGGGCTGCGGATCAATGGCCGTAAAGGCTATTGCACCGGATCACTGTATGCCCACTGGATTGGCATTCTGGCGCTGGATGCTGACGATCGCGCCCAGCTCGCCTTTGTGCCACAGAACAGCCCGGGGCTGACGGTGGTCGATGACTGGGCGTGCCTCGGTCAGCGAACTACCGCCAGCGGCACCGTACTGGCCGATAATCTTCCGGTCAATCCCTTCCACCTTTTCCCAACGTGGAAGTCCTACGCCAGCCCGACCCTTGCCGGCCCCTTTGCCCAGTTGACCACCGCGGCGATAGACGCCGGTATCGCCCGCGCGGCGCTGGACGATACCGTGGCGTTCGTGCGCAACAGCGCCCGACCGTGGATCGACGCCGGTGTGGCGCGGGCCAGTGACGACCCGCTGACTATCTACCATATCGGTCAGTTGGATAGCCGTCTTGCCGCTGCCGACGCGCTGCTGGAGCGGGCCGGACGGGTGCTCGACCGCTATAAAAATGACCTCAGTGAGGTACATGTCGCAGAGGCATCGCTGGCCGTCGCCCGCGCCAAAATCTGGACCACTGAAGTGGCGCTGGAGGCCGCCAGCCGCCTGTTTGAGCTGGGGGGCACGCGGGCTACCGGTGAGTCGCTCAACCTCGACCGCCACTGGCGCAATGCCCGGGTGCACACCCTGCACGACCCGGTACGCTGGAAGTATCAGCTGCTCGGAAACTGGGTGCTGAACGGTATTCGTCCGCAACGACACGACTGGAACTGATATGACGAGTCTGCTGGCATTTTTCGCACAAATCGACTGGAGCGATGTGGCCCAGGCCGCCCTCGATACCCTCACCATGCTGGCCTGGTCGCTGGGCTGGACCGTGCTGCTGGGCCTTCCGCTGGGGATCGTACTCTATCTCACCGGCGAGCCGCGTTTGCTGTACGCCCCGCGTCTTTACCGCCTGTTGTCATTGTGCGTCAACGTGCTGCGCTCCCTGCCGTTCATCATTTTACTCATTGTCATGATCCCGTTGACCACGTTGCTGACCGGCACCTCGCTGGGGGTGGAAGGAACCATTCCGCCGCTGGTCGCCGGCTGCGCCCCGTTCTTCGCCCGGCTGGTGGAAACCGCTCTGCGCGAGGTGGAGCACGGCCTGGTGGAGGCCAGTTGGTCGATGGGCGGCAGCACCTGGCAGCTTATCTGGCACACGCTGTTACCGGAGTCGCGGGCCGGGCTGATCGCCGCTGTGACCGTGACGGCCATTTTGCTGGTCGACTACACCTCGATGGCGGGGGTGATTGGCGGCGGTGGGCTGGGCGATCTGGCCATTCGTTTTGGTTATCAGCGCTTTCAGACTGACGTGATGGTGGTCACCGTCCTGATGCTGATTGCGCTGGTACAGCTTCTGCAAATGAGCGGCGACCGCCTGGTGCGCTACGTCAGCCGCAAATAACTTACCCTTCCAGGTTTCAGGAATCACTATCATGAAAAAATCCATTATCGCCGCCGGACTTCTGGCCCTCTTCTCCACCACAGCAATGGCTAACGAGACGCTGATCGTCGGCGCCACGCCGGTACCGCATGCGGAAATCCTGGAGTTTGTGAAGCCCGTGTTGGCAAAGGAAGGCGTCGATTTACAGATCAAAGTATTTAACGATTTTATACAGCCCAATCAGCAGCTGGCGGAGAAACACCTCGACGCTAACTACTACCAGTACCGTCCGTTTCTCGATAACTACAACCAGACCCGGCATACCAACCTTATTCCGGTGGTCGGGGTGCATATCGAACCTTTCGGCGCCTACTCCAGCAAATACACGAGTCTCACCGCGGTGCCTGACGGGGCGACGATCGCCATTCCTAACGATCCGGTGAACACCGGACGCGCGCTGGTGATGTTAAGCAACGCCGGGCTGATTACCCTCAAGGATCCGCACAATCCGCAATCGGCAACGAAGGACATCACCAGCAACCCGCATCACTTTAAAATCCGCGAACTGGAGGGCGCCATGCTGGCGCGGGCGGTGAAGCAGGTCGACCTCGCCTTTATCTTTGCCAACTATGCGCTGGAGGCTGGTATCGACACCGATAAAGCGTTGCTGGTGGAAAAAGGCAGCGATCTGTACGTCGAATATCTGGTGGCGCGTCCGGACAATATTCAGGACCCGGGCATTCAGAAACTGGCGCAAGCGCTGCATTCGGACGCCGTTCGTCAGTTCATTCTGACGCGTTATCAGGGCAAAATTTTACCCGGATTTTAATCACCGCGGGCAGCGGCGACAGCCGCTGCCCGGGCAAACGGAGCGCATCATCGTGACGCATATCCCCGCCCCACCGATCCATATTGAGTTTGCTGGTATCAGCAAAGCCTATCCTAACGGCGTGCAGGCGCTACAGGACATTGACCTGACCATCCGTCAGGGCGAAATTTTCGGCATCATCGGCCGCAGCGGCGCCGGAAAATCCACCCTGCTGCGCCTGTTTAATCGCCTGGAAAGTGCCGATAGCGGCGAGATGTTCATCCACGGCGAGTCGACCGTTAGCCACTCCCCGCGCCAGCTGCGCGACCTGCGTCGGCGGGTGGCGATGATTTTTCAGCACTTTAACCTGATGGCCACCAAAACCGTGGCGCAGAATATTGCGCTGCCGCTGAAGATGGCTGGCATCCCGGCCGGCGAACGTCAGCGGCGGGTTACGGAAATGCTTGAGCTGGTGGGCCTCAGCGCCCTGCGCGACAGCTACCCTGCCCGCCTTTCCGGCGGCCAGAAACAGCGAACCGGCATCGCCCGGGCGCTGGTCACTCAACCGGAAATTCTGCTGTGCGATGAGGCAACTTCGGCGCTGGATCCGGAAAACACCTTGTCGGTGTTAACCCTGCTGAAGGAGATTAACCAGCGCCTGGGGCTGACTATCGTGCTGATCACTCACGAAATGGAGGTTATTCGCACCCTCTGCGATCGGGTCAGCGTGCTCGAAGGCGGACGCATTGTCGAACAGGGGGAGGTCTGGCGCGTGTTTGGCAACCCGCAGCATCCGGTGACGCGCGCTATGCTCGGCCTGCAGCACCCCGACCGCCCGGAGGCCAGGCCATCGCTGCGCGACGGCGAGCAGATCGTGACCTTACGGTTTGACGGCAGCAGCGGTCGCGAACCCAATCTGCAGCATATCGCCAGCCTGCTGGGGGGCGACGCCCGCCTGCTGTACAGCAACTGCGAGCGTATCCAGGGCCGGGTCATCGGCCAGCTGCAGGTCCGGCTGAGCGGGCCGCTGGCCGCCAGCGCGCTGGTGCAGGATGGCTGGGTCGCGGACAGCATTTTGACCCACCCTCTTCAGGCAGAGGAAACCACTGCGCCATAGCCATAGAATGGAATTATATTTCCGATCCTTTGCTAAGGATAATTGGTTATAAATCATAGCGTTTCAGTGTTAGACAGGGCGAAGTGCGCCTCTTATCTTTCGTCATGAATTGTAAATCACCACGCAATCACTTGATGAGGTAGCACTTTTGTCCAGATTACAACAAGGATTAAAAACCCAAAAAACCCGCTTCGCCCTGGCGCTAAAAGTGGCCCTGCTCGGCGGCGTGGTAGCATTTTCTTCTGCTGTCTTTGCTGAGGGTCTCCTGAAAGAAGGCATCACCCCGGCCACTGACGCCAGTCAGATCCCGGCCAGCGCCAAGCTGCGTAAAGACACGGTGGTGGCCGGGATCTCCGAGCCGCAGGGGATCTTTAACCCCTACTTTTTCGTCAACGGCTGGGATGAGAACGTCACGAACGTCATTTTTTCACGCCTGATCGACTGGGACAGCCAGGGCAAGCTGATCCCGGGGCTGGCGGAGAGCTGGACGGTCAGCCCGGACAGTAAAGTCTATACCATTAAATTGCGCCCTGGTCTGACCTTCAGCGATGGTTCACCGCTGACGGCGGAAGATGTCGCCTTTACCCTGACGGTCCTGCTCGACCCCAAATATGATGGCGATACCGACATCACCCTGGCCAATATCGCTGGCGGCGCAGAATACAAAGCCGGCAAGGCTGACAGCGTCAGCGGCCTGAAGGTCATCGACCCGCTCACTCTTCAGGTGACCACCACCCAGCCAGGCGCCACCACGCTGGCCAAAATTGGCGGGCCAGTGCTGTCGAAAGCCTGGTACGGCAAAGGATATCAACGGGGACATCTCGACTATCTGCGCTCACTGCACGGCAAGCCGCTGGGCAACGGCCCTTACGTGTACGATACCTATATTCCCGGTCAGGAAATTCGCTTCCATGCCAATAGCCATTTTTACCGTGGGACGCCGCCAACGCCGCGCTTTATCTATCGCGTGACCAATCCGTCGACCAACTTCCAGTTGTTCCAGACCGGGGAGACCGACTACGACGCCTTTACCTCGCGTCCTGACGATATCGAACAGCTGAAGATGCTCGGCTTCGCCAACATTAATCTTTACGGCTCCAGCGACTACAGCCAGGTGGAATTCAACGTTCATCGTCCGGCGCTGCAGGATAAGCGGGTACGCCAGGCGCTGATTTATGGCCTGGACCGGCAGAAGCTGATCGACGTGGTCTACCAGGGGTACGGCAAAGTCGCCATCGAGCCGATCGCCCCGATCTCCTGGGCCTTTAACGCAGAAGGCGTCAATCCTTACCATTACGATCCGGCGCAGGCGAAAAAGCTGCTGGATGAGGCCGGCTGGAAAGCTGGCGCCGACGGTATCCGCGTCAAAGAGGGCCAGCGCCTGGAGCTGACCCTGCTGGTGAGCAAGAAGGTGCTCAACGATGCGTTGATCCCCATCGCCAAGGAGAACTGGCGGCAGATCGGCGTGCTGCTTAAACCGCAGGTGGTGGATTTCAACGCTCTGATGGCGCAGCGCAAAGCCGGAAATTACGATCTCGCCTCGTTCAGCACCAGCACTCTCAACGACCCGCACGACGGGGTATGGGATTTCTACAGCAGCGAAGCTAAAGAGTCCGGCTACCACAACGCGGAGGTCGATAAGCTGATTAACGCCGGCAACGCGGTGCTCGACATCGAAAAGCGCAAGCCGATCTATCACCAGCTGTATAAAGTGCTGGCCGACGATCCGCCGGTGATCCTGCTCGGCTATCGCAACATCCTTTCCGCCAGCAGCGCCCGCGTCACCGGCTTTAAACCGGATATCTACAACGGCCTGACCGGCAGCCTGCCGGATGTGAAAATCGTTAAGTAAATCCCCTGGCCGCCGGGTTAACCGGCGGCTGATGCGAGATCGTCATGAAAAATTTCATCCTGAGGCGCCTGCTGCAAACGCTGCCGATGCTACTGCTGGCCTCGTTCATTATTTTTATGCTGTTTGCCAAAACCCCCGGCGACTTTATCGATGGCAATATTACCCTGACCGCCGCCCGCGCTGCGGAGCTGAAGGCGATCTATGGCCTCGACCAGCCGCTGTTCACCCGCTATCTCCACTGGCTGGGACAGCTTCTGCGAGGCGATTTAGGTTTTTCGCTGCAGTATCAGATCCCGGTCAGCCAACTGCTCAATCAGTACATCTGGAACTCTTTTCTGCTGGCCAGCGTCGCGCTGGTCTTTTACTGGGGCATTGGCCTGGCGGTCGGCGTGGTGTCGGCCCTGCGACCTGGCTCCTGGTTTGATCATCTGGTGAGCGTTGCGGTGTTTGCCGCCATGTCATTCCCCACCTTTTTCCTCTGCCTGTTGCTGATTAAATGGTTTGCCGTCGATCTCCACTGGCTGCCGGTAGGCGGGATGACCAATACCGGCAGCGACGAAAGCGGCTGGCAGTATGTGCTGCAAGTGGCTGCCCACCTGGCGCTGCCGGTGCTGGCGCTGGTGATGCTGCAGGCGGGCAGCCTGACGCGCTATGTGCGCGCCAGTATGCTCGACGTGGTGAAAATGGATTTTATCCGTACCGCCCGCGCCAAGGGGTTGCATGAGCGCACGGTGATCCTTAAACATGCGTTGCGCAACGCCCTGCTGCCGATCATCACCCTGCTGGGCTTTGAGCTGCCGGGGCTGTTCTCCGGGGCGATCATTACCGAAAAGGTATTCAACTGGCCGGGGGCAGGCCACATCCATATCGACTCGCTGGCCGCCCGCGACTATCCGGTGCTGATGGGGTTTACTCTGTTTCTGGCGGTGCTGACGATAGTCGGTAATTTGCTCGCCGACGTGCTGTACGCCTGGGCCGATCCACGTATTCGGGTGAGGTCATGATGATCCTGTCTTACTTTGCTTCCCGTCGCCGCCAGCGGCAGGCGGCTATCCCGGCGCTGGCGCACATTACCCCCTCTCCCTGGCACCAGGGATGGCGACAGCTGCGCCGTAACCGGCTGGCCATGTTCTGCCTGATCCTGCTGGCCGTAATGGCGGTGTGGTGCGTGCTGGGGCCCGTCTGGTCGCCGTGGAAAGATGATGCCACCGACGCCCTGAGCATCAACCAACCGCCCGGCGCGGAACACTGGCTGGGGACCGATTTCCTTGGTCGCGATGTCTACACCCGCCTGCTGCTGGCCGGGCGCATCTCGCTGATTATCGGCCTGCTGACCATGGTGATGTCGGTATTCCTCGGCTATCTGCTCGGCGCCCTCTCGGGTTATGTCGGTGGGTTAACCGACAGAGTGATCATGCGCGTGGCCGACCTGGTGATGACCATCCCTGGATTGCCGCTGTTGATTGTTGCCGGGGCGATGCTTTCCGAGCTCGATTTTTCCCCGGACTCGCGCATCTATATGGTGGTGGTAATGCTCAGCCTGCTGGAGTGGCCCCGACTGGCGCGGCTGGTGCGCGGGCAATGTCTCTCCCTGCGCGAACGCGATTTTATGCTGGCCACCCAAGTACTGGGCCTGTCGGCGCGTCGCCGGCTGTTTGGCCACCTGCTGCCGAATACCATTCCGATTCTGGTGGTGATGGCGACCATGGCTGTCGCCAACGCCATTCTCAGCGAATCCGCGCTGAGCTATCTTGGCCTCGGCGTGGTGCCGCCAACGCCGTCGTGGGGCAATATGATGGATGCCGCCAATAGCCTGATCGATTTCCAGCGCCGTCCCTGGCTGTGGATGCCGCCTGGGATCGCCATCTTTCTCACCGTGATCGCCATTAACGTGCTGGGCGATGGCCTGCGCGACGCCATGGATCCCAATATGAAACCGAGGCTGAAATGACCCTACCGTTAGTCTCTTTTAATCATCTCTCCGTCTCTTTCGCTGGCGAACGTCATCGCGTGCGCGCGGTGCAGGACGTCTCTTTCACGATTCAGGCCGGGCAAACCGTTGGCGTGGTGGGCGAGTCCGGCTGCGGCAAAAGCGTCACCGCCATGGCGCTGATGGGCCTCCTGCCGTCGCAGGCAGCGCGCATCGACGGCGGCGAAATTCGTTTCGCGGACCGCGATCTGCTGCGGCTGAACCCCAGACAGATGGCCGACCTGCGCGGCCACCAGCTGGCCATGATCTTTCAGGAACCGATGTCGGCCCTGAACCCGGTGTTGACCATCGGCGAACAGCTGTGCGAACCAGCGATCCGCCACCTCGGCGCCACGCCGAAAGCCGCCTGGCAGCTGGCTACCCGGCTGCTAAGCGAGGTCGGCCTGGCGCGCGGCGACAGCCTGATGGCCAGCTACCCCCACCAGCTATCCGGCGGCATGCTGCAGCGGGTGATGATCGCCATGGCACTGAGCTGTCAGCCCAAACTGCTGATTGCCGACGAACCGACCACCGCGCTGGACGTCACCGTGCAGGCGCAAATCCTGCGCCTGCTGCGGGACCGGGCGCGGGCCAGCCAGATGGCGATGATGCTGATTACCCACGACCTGGGGGTGATCGCGCAGATGGCCGAACAGGTGGTGGTGATGTATGCCGGAAGGATCGTGGAACAGGGCGCCACGGCGGAGGTGCTACGCCATCCGCAGCACCCTTATACGCGTGGGCTCATCGCCTCCCGCCCGGTGCCGGGCGAGCGGCGTCGGCGACTGTACTCGATTCCCGGTCAGGTACCGGATCTGGCCGCCCTGCCGGCGGGCTGCGCTTTTGCCGGGCGCTGCGAACGGGCGACGCCGCGCTGCCGGGAGGCGATTCCGCCGCTGCTCGGCGAGCGCCAGCGGGCCGCCTGCTTTTATAGCGAATTTGCGGAGGCGACAGCATGAGCGATCGCTATGTTATTGAAGTGGATGGATTGAAGAAGTATTTTCCGCTGCGCGACGGCCTCTTTGGCCAGCAGACCGGCGAGCTTCGCGCGGTGGACGGCGTCAGCTTTAACATCCGTCCGGGCACTATTTTTGGCCTGGTGGGCGAGTCCGGCAGCGGCAAAACCACCGTCGGCCGAACCCTGCTTGGCCTGTACGAGAAGAGCGCCGGCAGCGTGAAATTTCACGGTCAGGAGCTGGCCGACCTGACCGGGCCCGCCCTGCGCGCCATTCGGCCGAGGATGCAGCTGGTATTTCAGGACCCCTACAGCTCGCTGAACCCGCGGCTGCGTATTGGCGAGGCGATAGGCGAAGCCATGCTGCAGCACAAGCTCTGCACCCGCGATGAGCTCTATGACCGGGTGATCGACGTGATGAAGATCTGCGGCCTGGCGCCGGAACACTACGCCCGCTTCCCGCATCAGTTTTCCGGCGGCCAGCGCCAGCGGATCGGTATTGCCCGGGCGCTGATCCTCAACCCGGATTTTATCGTCGCCGATGAGCCCATCTCGGCCCTCGATGTGTCGATTCAGGCGCAGATCATCAATTTGTTTTCCGACCTGCGCGACGACCGCGGCGTCACGTTTCTGTTTATCTCCCACGACCTCGGGGTGGTGGAGCATTTATGTGACGATGTGGCGGTGATGTATCTCGGGCAACTGGTGGAAAGCGCCAGCCGCGATGCGCTGTTCAGCCGCCCCCTCCATCCCTACACCCGCGCTCTGCTAGCCGCGGTGCCGACCCTCGACCCGCACAGCGAACCGCAGGCGCTGGTGCAAGGCGAGATCCCGGATCCGACCAATCCTCCCGCCGGCTGCCGCTTTTCATCTCGCTGCCCGCAGGCCGGCGATCGGTGCCGCAGAGAAGCGCCGGCGCTGCGCGAGGTGGCCCCTGGTCATCGAGTGGCCTGCCATTGGGTCGCGTCCTGAGCGCGGCCGACGGGGGTTATTTATTTCTAAACAACCGGTCGATTGTGCGCAGCGGCGCCAGGATTTACTATCCGCTCCGTCTTGTGAGACGCGTTATGAATGAAGCGTAATATTTTTGTTCATTTTTGCCCGATGGCTTCGGGCATTTTTTTGCGACACGCCCGGGAGCGATCCTGCCGGCGACAAATTTAGCGGGGCGCGGTCGCCCGTCTGTCAAAACGCAGCAATGGAATTGCTCGCCCGCGTCCCGCTATTCCTTAATGACCTTCCCGTGAAATCCCGGAAAAAAATAAGACTCTATGAGATTGCCTGAGGCATAGCGTTATCTTATTTTTTAAGCGTGTACTCCACATTAAGGAAGCAAGATCATGCTTAAGCGTCGCACTATTAAAACAGCACTGGCGGCGGTTATTTCTCTCGCCGTCATGGCGGCACCGGCCTATGCCAACCCGGGTAACGGTAATGGCAATGGCAATGGCGGCGGTAATCACGGGAACAGTGGTAACCATGGCAATAGCGGCAATCATGGTAACAGCGGTAACAGCGGCGACCATGGTAATAAAGGACAAAATAAAGGTCAGTCCACCGCCGATCATGGCAACCGCAAAAACTACGGCAAGCCCGACCACGTCGACAGCGATATTAGCTTCTCACGGGCGCGCTCCCTGGCCGTGAACTACGGTCTGGTCGGCTATCAGGCGCTGCCTCCGGGTATCGCCAAAAATGTCGCCCGCGGCAAACCGCTCCCTCCGGGTATCGCGAAAAAGACCCTGCCAGCTTCTATGATTAACGATCTGCCCTATTATCCGGGCTATGAATGGCGGGCGGTCGGCGATGACCTGGTGCTGGTAGCGCTGAGCACTGCCATTGTCACCGCCGTGATTAACGGTGTGTTTGACTAACTCACCTGCTTATTGAAAAGCCTCGCCCCGGCGAGGCTTTTTTTGTGCCTTGCGCTGGCGAGTGACAACTCGCTGGCATCATCGCTAAGATAATGGCTCAACCAACCCGGGACCGACTATGGACAAAGACACTGTAGTGACGCTGTTGAAGTACAAGCGCTGGATTGACCTTGCCACCTTACAGGCGATCCGCACGATAGACGGAACAGTACATGGCGAAAAACGCCACCTGACCCTCAGGCTGATGAACCATATCCATGTCGTTGACATGATTTTCCGGGCGAATCTGCGCGGCATGACGCACGGTTACACCGCGCTGAATACCCCCGAGACGCCAACCATTGATGCGCTGGAAACGGCAATGACCGCCTGTACGGACGAATACATTCACTACGTCAGCGCCATGACCCCCGCTGATTTCCACGAACGTATCGCCTTCAAATTTGTCGACGGCGGCGACGGCAATATGACCGCGATGGAGATGTTGAACCACATGCTCTTTCACGGCGCCTATCACCGCGGCGCGGTAGGCTGGATGATTGGCGAATGCGGCGGCGTGCCGCCGAAAGATGTGCTGACCGTTTTCCTGCGCGACCATCATTCCTGAAACTTATCCCGTGACGTTCCCCTCGGGGAACGTCCTCGTGGCGAATGATGCCGTTCTGTCCGTCGCCGTAACGGCTTGCTAATCGCTCCCGAGCGATGCTGCTGCGGCTAATTCGAATCGTGCCGGGTATGATGAAGGCTGCAGAGGTAATGCGTCAGGTTCATCCAGCCTCCCCAGAGGGATGAGCCCGTCAACGTAACCATGAGCCTGATAAAAAATGGCCAGATTGCCCCAGGGTAAAAAGACCATGATATCGCCCTTGCTGGCTGCTGACCCTACAGGCGAATCCGCCGTCGACAGCCGGGCGGGTAAATCGCCTATCTTTTCCTCTCCTGCATAGTCGCTGAGCTGCAACGTTAAAGGTAACAATCCAGCGAATTCGCGGCTGGCCTGACTACCGTTCAGGGTCGCGGTGAGCACGTTATCATTGATAGTAATCTTTAACTTCATCCTTCACTCCCTGCTAATGATTGAGGTCATTAAAATTGATGCGCGGAACAGGTAAACCGCTTCCCGGCGGCGAGCATCTCCTTCTCACCCTGCCCCGCCAGGACTACCTTTACCCGGAGAGGCGTGCTATTAGCTGACGCTGATCGTCAGGCAGTTGGCTACCGCTGATATCCTGAAAAACCAGCGGCGGGAGCCATGCCCTGCCGGCACCACGGTTCGCGACGGGTCCGCAAGGGATCAGCCCGTTCTGATAGCGCGGCTGTCCGCTCCGGGATAGTCCCTCAGAATGTCGATAATCACTCGCAGCGCACTGGACACGTTCCGGTGCGGATAATAGATATGAAACCCAGGAAAGGTGTGACTGTAATTCTCCAGAACCGGTATCAGCCGACCGCTTGCCAGTTCGTCCTGCATCAGATCCGCCGCTTCATAGGCCAGCCCCACTCCCAGCGTCGCGGCTTTAATGACTGTGCCGGCATCGCTGAACACCCATCCTCCGGCGGGGTTATGTCGATTTAACCGATCGCCATCATGCATCTCCCATCCCCATGGTGAACCGTCGGACATGCGGTAGCCAATACAGGGATACTTATCGAGTTCGCGGGGATGTGCGGGGATCCCATGCTGGCGAAGAAAATTGGGGCTACCGACAACCCGCATCGGCACATCGGGGCCAATACGCACGGAAACCATATCCTCGTTGACCATGCTGCCGTAGCGAACCCCGGCATCATATCGCTCCTTCACAATGTCAACAAAGGTATTATTTTCAATAAGCTCCAGCGCGATATCTGGGTATGCATCCCGTAACGACTGCAGTCGCGGTAGCAACACTTGCTCGATGGCCTGCCTGCTGCCGTTAATGCGCACGGTTCCTGCAGGTTTCTCCCGAAGCTGATTCAGCAGCATCCAGCCATTTTCCAGCTGACCGAACCCCTGATCGAGCGAACGCAGTAGTTTTTCCCCGGCCGAGGTGAGCGCAACCTTGCGGGTACTTCTCACCAGTAACTGCAGATTAATACTTTTCTCCAGCATGCTGATGCTGCGGCTGATACTCGACTGGGCAAGCCCCAGCCTGGCCGCGGCACGGGTAAATCCCCCCTCTTTAGCCACATGATAAAAAAGATAGAGATGATGCAAATCCTCACGACGAAAAATATCCACCCTGCCTCCTGCGTCTGGTCGGTCTCAAGGATTCTATTTATAACATGGACACATTAATGAAGTGCGGTTTTGCCTGCTAATCAGAACGGTTTTGGTTCTCTACTATAAGCGCCATCAACACTCACACCGAACGGGACATCCTGGCCTGTCCTTTACACCATTCAGGAGTATTTATGGCTACTTTTTCTCATCGAACGCTGCGCACGGGAATGATCGTTGGGATGGCGATGCTGTTTGGTTCCAATGCCGCCATCGCAGACCTGGCGCTGCCTATGAAAGGCGACACGGATGTTAAGCTCATTCAGATCTGGGATAAAACCTTTCCGCTGAGCAGCGCCGTCGACCATCAAAAAGTCACCTTTAAAAACCGCTACGGTATTACCCTTGTCGCCGATGTCTATGTGCCGAAAAATCACCCGGCCGGTAAGCTTCCTGCCCTGGCGGTCAGTGGGGCATTCGGTGCCGTAAAGGAGCAGTCATCCGGTCTCTATGCTCAGGAAATGGCCCGGCGTGGTTTTGTTACTCTGGCTTTTGATCCTTCCTATACCGGCGAGAGCAGCGGCGAACCGCGTAATATCGCCTCACCCGATATCAACACGGAAGATATCATGGCGGCCGTCGACTATCTGGGTCTGCTGGATATCGTTGACCGTCAACGCATTGGCCTGTTGGGCGTCTGCGGCTACGGCGGGCTGAACCTTAGCGCGGCGGCAATGGATAAACGTATCAAGGCTGTCGCCACCTCGGTGATGTATGATATGTCGCGCCTGTGGGGTAAAGGCTTCCAGGACAGCTATACCCCGGAACAGCGTAGCAAAGTGCTGGAAAACATGAGCCTGCAGCGCTGGAAAGACGCCGAGAATGGCGTGCCTGCTTATGAGAGCCACAATGTCAGCTTTGATAAAGCGGGTAACGTGGTCCGGGATAAAACTATCCTGCCAGCAACGCTGCAAGCGGATGCCGATCCCATTACTCGAGAATTCTTCGATTATTATCGCACCAGGCGTGGGTATAACCCGCGGTCGGTTAACTCCGCCGGGTCATGGTCAGTGACAACCCCGATGCCGTTTATGAATTTCGCGCAACTGGATCATATTAAGGAAATCTCGCCACGACCGGTACTGATTATTACCGGTGAGAAAGCGCATTCGCGTTACTTTGCGGAAACCGCCTACCAGCAAGCGGCTCAGCCTAAAGAACTGGTCATTGTTCCGGGCGCTAACCACGTGGACTTATATGACAACCAGAGTGGAAGAATTCCTTTTGATAAACTGGACCATTTCTTTAAAGCCACTCTGAAATAACTTTTTATTGATAACCATTTTAATACCTGTGTCGGAATTAAGCCGGCGCACAGGAGCGAATATGCATAATTTTAATTTTTATAATCCAACACGTATTGAATTCGGCATCGATAAAGAAGATACCCTTGCTGACCATATCGCCAAAGACGGTATTCATCATGTGCTGATTTGCTATGGCAGCCAGCGAATCAAAAATGAGGGTCTGTTCGAGAAGGTCACGCGCCGTCTCGTATCCCAGGGAATAAGCTGGTGTGATTTTGGCGGTATTATCAGCAACCCGGTCATTTCATCGGTCAGAAGCGCCGTTGAGATGGCGCGTAAGGAAAAGGTACAGGCGATTATCAGCATCGGTGGCGGCTCGGTTCTTGACAGCGCGAAAGCGATTGCTGCGGGAGTCGACTATCCAGGCGACGCCTGGGAATTGTTCACTGGCGACGGGGAATTAATCTCCGCCCTGCCGATATATGCCATTCTGACCCTCGCGGCCACCGGTAGCGAAATGAATCCGTATGCCGTGGTGGTTAACGAAGAAACAAAAGAAAAATTATCCATTGGTAACGATGCCACTCGTCCACGGGTGACGGTATTAAACCCGGCTTTGATGACGGGTGTTCCGAGGGAATACCTGGTCTACTCGGCAGCGGACATTATTTCGCATTTGATCGAGGTGTACTTTACGGCCACCGTACTGCCCAGGCTGCAGTCCAGACTGATTGAATCATTGATTAAAACCGTCATCGAAACAACGGATATACTGCTTAACGATCCGCAAAATATTGCGGCACGCGGCGAATTTGCCTGGGCTTCGACGCTGGCGCAAAATGGGATAACCTTCTCCGGCGCCGCGGATTATAGTTATCCTAACCATGCGATTGAGCACTCGTTGTCTGCCCTGTTCGACGTGCCTCATGGCGCCGGGATGTCGGTGGTGATGCCTGCATGGATGAAATGGTACCAGTCCCAAAATAAAGCCCAGTTTAACCGCTTCGCCCGGGTAGTTTTTAACGTGGAAAGTGCGGAAGAAGGTATTGCTGCACTGGAATCCTGGTTTACGAAAATCGGCACGCCGGTGAGACTTTCCGAGGTGAATATTTCTGCCGAGGCATTACCTTCAATTATCGACAATGTTAAATCGCATATCCGGGCCTTTGGTATCGCCGAAACCTATTCGCCTGATGTTGTCGAAGTTATTTTGCAAAATGCGCTTTAATGGCGAATACGAATGGGCTTCGGGAAGGTCCCTTTCATTCGCGATCAACCAATACAGAGTGACGCCTGCCGTAAACGTTAAGGTGTAATAAACCCTATTATGGATCTCAGAAAACATTCAGCTTATGATGATGATAAAAATCACTCCTCCAACTGGAGGGGGGTATTTTCCATCACGCTCTGCGTATTTACGCTAATTGCTTCAGAATTTATGCCGGTGAGTCTGCTCTCCTCCATCGCTATGGATTTGGAGATCACCGAAGGTACCGCGGGTCAGGGAATGACGATCTCAGGAATATGTGCTGTTTTAACCAGCCTGTGTATTCGCAGATTGGCAGGTAAAATGAACCGCAAATATTTGCTGTTACTCCTGACCGCGTTGATGGGAATTTCGGCTTTAATTGTAGCGATGGCGCCGAATTTCAGCATTTATATGCTAGGGCGCGCATTGATTGGTGTAGTCATTGGCGGCTTCTGGTCAATGTCTGTCGCCACGGCGGTCAGGCTGGTCCATATTAGTCAGGTTCCGCGCGCTCTGGCCGTTTTTAATGGCGGCAATGCGCTTGCCACCGTGGTGGCCGCACCGCTGGGTAGCTATCTGTCGTCAGTCACCAGCTGGCGTGGCGCCTTTCTGAGCCTGGTGCCCATCGCCGTGGTAACCTTTATCTGGCAATGGATAAGCCTTCCCTCAATGAAAGCGGGAGCGCACCAGGCCGCTAGCGGTTCCGGTCTGCGCAGACTACTGGGCGATCGTTCGGTGGCGATTGGCATGGGCGCGGCCGGTATTTTTTTTATGGGGCAATTTACCTTATTCACCTATATTCGCCCGTACCTCGAACTGATCGCTCAGGTCGATGCCAGGACCATCTCGCTACTATTATTAGCGATCGGTATTTCCGGACTGGCGGGGACTACGGCTATTGGACTGGTGATTAAAAAGCAGCTCTATAAAACGTTAATCATTATTCCGCTACTGATGGCCCTGATTGCGTTATTACTGATCCCGCTGGCGACAAACCTTGTTGCGGTGTCGATTCTGCTGGCCCTGTGGGGCGTACTCTCCACCGCAGCGCCGGTGGGGTGGTGGAGTTGGGTCGCCCATGCCAGCAAAGCGGATACCGAATCAGGCGGGGGACTGATGGTCGCCACAGTGCAGTTTTCTATTGCCCTTGGTGCAACGGTCGGCGGTATTTTATTCGACCATCTGGGCTATGAGAGCACCTTTTGCCTGAGCGCCGGGATGCTGATCGTGGCCGCGCTGATGACGATCCAGACGGCGCGACGTTCTGCTAACTGATTACGCGCGATGTTTGCTGGCTCGGTTCCGGCTAACGTCGTCGACCATTCGATAGAGACGAAAAGCTCGATTGGATAGCCAGGCCAGAATATCTCTGGCCTGGCTATCCACGACTCAGGAAGTACATTGATGATGCCCTTCGTTGGCCCACTGATGAATGCCATCGGGTCCTTTTGGTGTAGAAGGTTTTGGACAAGCCACGGAAGTATAAGCGCTTCCCGCCCTTCCTTTTGTTATTGACTGGCGTGAATTCGCCCCCACGCCATCCATACACCCCGTACGGCAATCATTCGCATCAAACCACATCACGGTAACGGCAAAGCCACAGTGGTTAATCCAGAAGTCTGCCAGTGAATTCGACGTCGAATCACGGGTAAGGCAATTATCAGCCGGAGGATAGGATTTGACTGACGAAGAAACCGATGACGGCCCTTGCGAAGACGCCGTTCTCAGGGCGACGTTTTGAGGCGTTGTGACAGTCGCGACTGAACCGCCAGCAGCGGTTTGAATTGTAGATTGAGGCCGCGTACCTGATGAACTGTGGGCTGACTGAGTCACCGGTTGTTTATTCGCGACGCTGACGACCGTATTATATCCCGTTTGCGGGTCGCTGGTACCGCCGAGAGTAAATACGTCATAAAGCATGACAACGGGTAAGGTTGCGACATACCATGTCGCGACACCATAATGGCCTTTATCAATCTCCTTCCCGGTTTCATTTAGGGCTTTTTGCGTTGTGCAGGATATTAAAGCAGGGAATAAAATTGCGATGGCTATCACACGGAAGAAAAACATATTAACCACTCCCATCCAGCAGGAATTAGATATACGGACTGACCGCTCAGAGAGCGATTAAATCCTTCATTCGTTTTAGGAGGATTATAATGGCGGTAATAACAGATCCACTCATCCATATGAATGAGTGGATGAAATAAATCAGCCGTGAATCGCGCGGATGATCAGCAGTAGTTCTGCCTGATTACGGGTGTGGGTTTTCCGGTACAGGGCGCTAAGGTGGGTTCTGATCGTGGCGATAGATACGCCCAGATGTAAGGCGCATTCATCCGGCGTCATGCCCCGCACCAGCAACTCCGCCACCGCATTTTCGGCAGGCTTGACGTTAAACAGTTCCATCAAGGCGCTGCCGGTGAGAAACGGCTCGGGAATAATCACGCAGGCGACCCCGGCAAGGCGGGCCGTCGGGATCACGAGGATCGGTTTCGGCTGACGCCCGGCGGTATAGCACACCCCTGCCCTCGGCGGCTCTGCCGTCCGGGTGGCCTGCTCGATAGCCCGTTTCAGTTTTTTGCTGTCGGTATTGAGGCACAGCGTATCGCCCCCGCTATACCAGGAGAGGCGGGTGTTAGCGCGCAGGTAGCGTTCGGCATGCGCGCTGGCGTAGAGAATTTTACCGCCATGATCCACCAGCCATACCGGGTAGATCCCGTTGTCCATCACCGCGCTCTGGTATTTTATGGTGTCTCGCAGCTGTTCAAATCGGGCGTGAAGCTGGCAGGCGGTTTTTAACGCCGGGATCAAGCGCCTGAACAGTTCAAACTGCGCCGGCTGCGGATAAGCCGCCGTATTGGCCGTCATCAGTGACAGATAGGTGGCATAGCCATTGAGGGTGCATAGCTTGACGCTGGTAAGATTATTCAGATCGTTGGGGTGATGAAACTCATTGTAATAGACGCTGCCGGCAATAAATTTATCGCCTAAATACTCGCGGTCCCGGTACATTTGCCCGACCGGTAACGCGGTCAATATTTTTTCGGCGGGATCGATGGCCAGAAACACGTCGCGATAGGCAGTGAAGACCTTCTCCTCCAGCAGGAATGAATCGGTCAACAGATGCGCATTGCCTTTATCGTAGAACAGAAATGCCGCGTACTGATGGCCGGTGAGGAACGCCAGTTTCTGCAATGCCGATTTCCACAAATCGGGATCCAGGGTGGCCATCAGCACCGTTTCCAGGATCTCGATGTAAATCAGTTCCGGATCAATCGCCATACCGCCACCTGTGAGTCACTGTTTCCGCTGCCGGAGCGGCGCATGTGGCCGCCCTGATCAGCATAGTTCCGCCAGCGAAACAATGACAGTCCCGGTTCGCTAAGCAGACCGGGAAAGGCGGTTGCCGGGAGCGTGACGCCAATGCGCTATCAAGGGGGCTCAGGATCCGCTGTTGCGGGTTTGGATAGCGCTCCCCTTCCGGCATAGCGTCCGCCAGACCATCAGGGCGCACAGCAGGGTGACGACCGCCAGGCCACTAAACAGCAGCGTATAAGCAGAGTCATAGCTCTCGCGCAGCGCCCGGAGGGAAAAGTCAGGCAAAAGCGCAGCCGCCTGCGGCATATTGCCGGCTCCCAGCCAGCCTGCGGCGCGGTGAATCACCTCGGGGGCATACCCGTGAACGCGACTCTGCAGGGTCAGGGTATTGCTTGCCGTTAATACCGCGGAGACTATCGCCAGGGCGATCCCCTCGCCGGCAACGCGAACGGTGTTGAACAGGCCTGCCGCCATACCGGCTTTCGCCACCGGCACAGCGGATATCGCCAGGCCGTCCATCAGCCCCCAGGGAAGCGCCGCCCCCGCCCCACAGAGGATCAGCGCCAGCACCAGTTGCGAAAGATGGTTACTGTGAAAAGCATCGCCCAGCAACAGCAACCCGACGGAGGCCATCATCAGCCCTCCCGTGGATACCCGCCCCGGTGAAAACCAGCGGGTGAGCAGGGCCGCAACGGATGGGAAAATCAGCATCGGCGCGGTCAGCGCCATCAGATATAGCGCGCTCTGCGACTCACTCATCCCCTCTCCGCCCATAAAATGCAGTGGAACAACAATCAGCAGGACCACGTAGCAACAGCAGGTGGCGACAGGCAGCAACAGTACGCCGACAAAACGCGGATGGCGCAGCAGGGAGAGTTCCAGCACCGGGTTGCTCACCCTCTGGCAGCGCACGGCAAACGCCACGAACAGCCCCCCCGACGCGATGAACAAGGCCAGCGTGGTCAGCGATAAAAAGCCGCGAGCCGGAATGACCATAAGCGATGCAGTAAACAGCATCAGGGCCAGCGTAAACAGGGTTAAGCCGAGGTTGTCAGGTGTCCGCGGCTGGCTTTGTTCTGCCGCCGGCAGATACGCCAGACCGATAAGCAGTACCATCGCCGAGAGCAGCGCAAACAGGGCGTATACGCCGCGCCAACCCACCGCGTCGGTCATGAAGCCGATCAGCAGCGGGCCGAACGCCAGGCCGGCGCCGAACACCGTGCCCAGGATGCTGAATGCCCGCGTCCGCTGAGCGCCGTCATACAGCTGGGCCAGCGCCGCACTGCCGCTGGCTAAAATCATCGCCGCGGCCAGACCTTGCAGCGCCCTCAGCACGCCTGACAGGAAGAGATTGTGCGTCAGACAAAACAGCAGGCTGCTCAGGCAAAACAGCGCGGCGCCGGCGATAAAAATACGTTTTCTGTCGATGGCATCCGCCGTCACCCCTGCGGCCAGCAAAAAGCTGCCGAAAGTCAGCATAAAGCCATTGGTCAGCCACGACAGCGCAGCGGGAGAGCCGCCCAGCGACTGCTGTATCGCCGGGGTGGTCATGACGCCGCCGGTAAAACTTAACGGCAGCAGCAAGGCCGCCATAAAGACAGAAAGCGCCGCCAGGGCGCTGGCGTATCGGGAAGGTGTTCTGGCGGTGAGTAACATCGGGCGGCCCTCATCAGTCGGCAAGGAATGAATAAACTGTCGCCATCCTATTGCGGATGTTCTTGCCGATAAATAGACTGAAAATATCTTCTTAAGAGACATAAGGTTTATAATCAATGGACAGCCTCACCTCGCTGACGTCCTTTGTCCGCACCGCCGAAACGCTAAGCTTTGTTCAGGCCGCCAGGCTGCTGGGCATATCTGCCTCGGCGGTGGGTAAGAATGTCGCCCGCCTTGAGCATAAACTGGGGGTCCGGCTGTTCAACCGCAGCACCAGAAACGTCAGCCTGACGGCGGAGGGGGCCGCATTTCTGACGCGCTGCCAGAGTATCCTGGAGCAGATCCAGGAGGCCGAGTCAGAGCTGACCAGCAGTCTCTCACAGCCCACCGGCAAACTGAGGATTTCACTGCCCGTCATTGGCTACCGCCTGTTGCTCCCTGCCCTCACCGCCTTTAGCCGTCTTTATCCGCAGGTTGAACTGGATCTCGATTTTAGTGACCGGCTGGTCAATCTGATCGATGAAGGATTTGATGTCGCTATCCGCAGCGGCGAACTAGCGGACTCCCGCTTGATCGCCAGAAAGCTGGGGGGCTTTCGTTTTGTGCTCTGCGCCAGTCCGGCCTATCTGGCGGAATACGGCGTTCCCGGCTCGCCAGCGGAATTAGCGGCGCACAAGTGTATTTTTTTTCGCTTCCCCGCGACAGGGCTGATCCAGCCCTGGGAACTGCGCGATATGCGGCTGACGGGAGATTTCAGGGCCGCTGCCATTATGACAGTCAATAACATTGAGGCCGCCATTCGCTTAAGCGCGGCAGGGATGGGCATCGCTTATGTGCCTGATTTTGTCGTGCGCGAGGCCATCAACGAGGGACAACTGCAGGAGGTGTTGCCCGGCTGTTGCGTCAAGGATGGGCATTTCTCGGTCCTGTGGCCCGCCAGCCGCTACCTGTCACCGCGAATACGCTGTTTTATCGATTTTATGGCAGCGGCAGAGATACCCTTGTCACCCGTATCGGCAAGCCCTACCCCCTGAAAAGCTCAGCGCCGGATATCCTGCCGCCCGGCCAGCGAAAGCCGGCGGCAGGACATACCACTCAAGGGAGCATCTTACCCTTTGGCAAAATTGGCCTGGATCCGCTGCTGCAGATAATCCTCGGCGCTGATGGGCGGGTACTTCCTCTGCGGCCCGAGGATCTCGACATCTTTATTGGCCTGGCAGAAAAACGCCAGGCTGTAGCGCGGCCCCTGATATTCGTGAGGCAGCGGGTTTCTCACCCGATGGAAGTTAGACGGCAGCTGGTCGTCGCTCCAGCGCATCAGCATATCGCCGATATTGCAGGTGATCACCTCCTCGCGCGGCTCAATGCTGGTCCACTGTTGGCTTTCGCGGTCTTTACCGGGACAAACCTGCAGGCCGCCCTGACCGGGGCGCTGGAACAGCAGCGTCAGACAGTCAAAATCGGTATGCGCGCCGGCCCGCCACATTCCCTGCTGCGACTGCTCGGTTGCATAGTAGTGCAGCATGCGCAAGGTGCTCTGATAGGTGTCACGCTGCGGATCGTGCGCGGTGGTGAAAAACGATTCCGGAAAACCGAGCTTTAACGCAAAGCAGGAGAGGATCTTCATCCCCAGCTGCCAGCACTGCGATTCAAACCCGAGCATCGTCTGTCGGAAGCCTGGCAGCTCCCGATCGCTGGGCCAGCGCCTATCCATCAGCGGACGGGTTATCTGATAGGACTCTTTTTGATCCGGCGTGCGGGTCGACGGCCGAACCTGCGCCTTGCTCTCCCAGCCGGCGTTGCCGGCCAGCGGATACTGGCGCTTCACCTCGTCGGGCAGGTTGAAAAACGCCTCGGTCGTGCTGAACGCCTGGCGGATCTCCGCCAGCGGAATACCATGGTGGCTGACCTGGAAGAAGCCGATCTCCACCGCCGCCTCCCACAGTTGTTCGGCAATATCATGTTTTCTTTCGGCAAAGTTCGACAGGTCGATACAGCGCACTTCGCGGGCGAAGGTCTCTTCGCCCTCGGCGCCCATCAACGCCTCTTTTTCCAGTTCCTGTAAGGCGTAGCGTTGATTCTGGGTAGTTGCGTTCATCGTCATTATCCTGTTATCAGTTAAACAGCGACGCGCTGTTGGAGGGTACGGACGGCCGCCAGCGCGTCGTGGCGCATCGCGTCAAGGTCGAGACCGGGAATGGCGTCATCTTCCACGATGGGCCGGCCATTCAGCAGCAGCGCCTTCAGCGCGGCGCGCCCGCCGCAGGCCACCGGCCCAATGGCCATGTCGTGCAGGCCGAAGTAGCGCGGATCGTCCAGCCGGTAAATGGCGAGGTCCGCCTGCATGCCGACCTGCAGAGTGCCGCTCTGCGCTAAGCCGAGGATCTGCGCCCCGCCGGCGCTGCCCCAGCGCACCACATCCTCCACCGTGGCCGCATCGGCCCCGCCCTCGAAGGTGCCTCCGGCGTAGCGCGGCTGCGCCAGCATCCCCTTGCGCGCGCGCTGCAGCAGCCATGCGGCGTGGGCTTCGCTTTGCATATCCGCCGCCTCATTGGAGGCAGCGCCATCCACCCCCAGCGAGACCGGGACCCCGGCCTGCTCCAGCGCCAGCAGATCGGCGATGCCGCTGCCCAGCCGACCGTTGCTTTGCGGGCAATGGGCGATGCCGGTTCCGGTGCGGCCCAGCAGGGCAATCTCCTCCGGCAGCAGCTTCACCAGATGGGCAAACCACACGTCATTTCCCAGCCAGTCATGCTCCGCGCAGAACTGCACCGGCGTCATGGCGAATTTCTGCCGCGCGGCGTCAAGATAATCGACGGTTTCCGATAAATGGCTGTGCAACCGGATCCCCAGCTGGCGGGCCAGCTTCGCCATCTCCCGCAGCTGGGCGCCCGGCGCGGAGTGCAGGACGGTAGTGGGCGCCATCACCACCCGGCGCAGAGAATCGGGCCGGGGGTCGTGATAGCGGCTGACCAGCCGTTCGATATCCGCCATATAGCCGTCGAAGGTTTCCGGACGCAGCGCCACCGGCAGATCCTGTTCCACCGCCCGCCCCTGGGTCGCCCCACCCCGGCACAGAACGATGCGCATCCCCAGCGCTTCCCCTTCGCTGAAGACAATCTCCGAGGTATCGAAAGGCATATCTGGCCAGTACAGGTAGTTGTGATCCGCCACGCTGGCGCAGCCCGAGCGCAGAAGCTCCACCAGGCCAATGCGCACCGCCAGACGAAAAGTATGTTCATCGAAAGCCGCGCGAAAGCGGTACGGCGTGGCGCTCAGCCAGGCCGTCAGGCTCTGGTTCAGCCCCTGCGGCTCGCCCTTCAGCAGCGACTGAAAAAGATGGTGGTGCGTGTTCACCCATGCCGGATAGATCACACAGTCGCGGGCATCGATCTGTCGCTCTTCCGGCAGCGGCGTCAGGCTGCCGATGGCCGCAATCTTGCCGTCGCGGATGCGAATATCTGGCCCGGCCAGCCGCGCCGCCTCTCCGGGCAGACCGCTGAGGATGGCATGGGCATTTTTAATCATTAATGACATGGCGTCGCTCCTCAGGGTTTAACCTGCATGGCCTGAACAAATTCGGTGGTGTAGGCCTGTTTCCAGTCGGTGGCCGCCGCCAGCAGACCGGCGCTGACCATAAAATCGCGGGTCTTCTGCCAGCGCGCGTCGGTCATCGTCCCCCAGCCCTGGCTGGCGGCATCCCCGCCGTCGATCAGATGATGCTCACGGATCTGGGTCACGCCCCAGGCGAGCAGATCGTCGGTCATTTTCGGATTGTCCTGCTTAATCAGCGCATTGCCCGGCGCCGGATCCTTGAGATAGCTCACCCAGCCCTCCATTGAGGCGCGGACAAACTTCGCCATCGCCGCTTTACGCTCGGCGATGGTGTCCGGGCGGGCGATAAGAATGCCGCCATAGGGAGGGTAACCATGCTCAGAAAAGAGGAAGAAGTTCGCCTTCACCCCAGCCTTCTGCACCTGGAACACCTCGGAGCTGACATAAGCCTGCTGGGCGACAGCGTCGTCGACGACAAAGGGTTGAATATTGAAGGTGTAGGGGCGAACCTGAGCGTCGCTCAGCTGGTATTGCGCCTTCAGCCACGGCCACCATGTCGCCTGACCGGAGCTGGAGACCAGAATGGTTTTATCTTTCAGCCCCTGCAGGGAGGTGACATCGGCGTGGGTCAGCAGCCCCTGGGGATCGTACTGAAAGGGCGCGGCAATGGCTTTCGCCTGGAAGCCGCGCTGAATGCCTTCCAGCAGCTGCAGATCGTAACCGATGATCACATCGGCCCGCTTCGACAACAGCAACTGCATGCCGTTGACCTGGGGGCCACCGGAGCGGATCTCGACGTCGAGACCATATTTTTTGTACAGCCCAGTGGCCTGAGCCTGATAATAACCCCCCTGCTCCGCCTGAGCGTACCAGGAGGTCAGCAGAACGATTTTCTCCTCGGCCTGAACGGCCAGCGAGACACCGCCGAGGGCCATCAGGCCCAGCCAGCGTAAACCCCGGGGAAGGCGTGCGCCTGTTTTCATTATCCCTCTCCTCTTTACGCCGGGAGGGGGAGCGAGCGAATGTGGCTCAGCCTCCCATCCCGGTCAACATTGAACCGCGACATGGTGACTGAGCAATGTCCCGTATGGATAACCCGTACTGACCGCTTCTACTCACACTTAGCTATACAAAAACAATGCCAGATTTTATCGCCCGCGCGCAGCCGCGCAAAATCGCCTGCGCCGCCGCCCTGGGGCATGCAACCTTTGATTCATGCACACAAGAAACGCACCATTATGGTGCGCTAATGAATGATTTTAGTGCCTGCCGGTCTCTCACAGCTGGCTGAAGAGCATCTCCAGCTGGTTCAACATCATCGAGGCGGCAAGTGAAAGCTGGCGGGCGGGCGAGACGCACAGCGCCAGCGTGAAAGGCTTAAGCTGCGGATCGGTAAGCGGCACAAACGCCAGCTGGCCGGACTCGATCTCATCGAGAATATCCAGCCGGCACAGGATGCCGATACCCATCTGCTCTTTAATCAGGGTGCGGATCATGTGGATGTTATTCGACACTGCCACCTCCTTCACCTCGTTGCCGCTGATGTTCACCAGCGCCTCTACCGGTTCGCTGATCATCAATGGGGCGGAGGGCAGGATAAACGGGTAGTCGATGCACTGGCTAAAGCGCACAGCGCTGCGGCTGGCCAGCGGATGGCCGGTCGGCACCACGATCCCCATATTCATTTCGGCAAACGCCCTCACCTGCAGTTCACGGGAGGTCTGCGGATTGAGCATGATGCCGAAATCCGCCTCGCCGGAGATCAGCGCCTGCTGGATGTGGATATTGTTGATGGTGGTCAATGTAAAAGAGATGTTGGGATAATGTTTATGCACCTCTTTGAGCATCGTCGAAAAGAAATGCCGGTTAATGGCATCGATGGTGGCGATGCGCACATGCCCGCGCCGCAGTCCGCGCAGGTCATCCAGCTGCTCACAGACCCGGGTAAAGTCCTTTTTCCAGTTATTGGCCGCATGCAGCAGCAGCTCCCCGGCGGCGGTCAGCCGCAGCCCGGTGGGATGGCGCTCGAAGAGCGGCATCGCCAGCTCCTGTTCCACGCGCAAAATCTGACGGTCGATAGAGGACGCAGAGACATGCAGCGCCTCTGACGCTTTACGAAACGACCCCTGACGGGCCACTTCAGTGAAATAGAGCAGAAATCGGGAGAAGGCAAACATCGTTTGGGTGATCTCTTTTTTGCAACGGGTTGTGCGAATCAAAGCTCTGGACGCAACAGTTTTATCACAATACCGTAGCATTCATAGCGGAGAAACGATCGTTTCACCCATTTTCTTGCACGCCGGACAGTTCACCGCGAAGGGGAGTTATCTCTTCGCCGACCCTGGCCGCCCTGCAGACAGCGGAATGAGGGAGAGTAAACGGTAATGCACAGCCACGATTTTATTTCGGTCTCGGTCGGGGAAATACGGCCTAACGGCGAGGGAAATCTGTCTTTAATATTGCAGGCAGCGGCCGGGGAAATATTACCGGCCTACTCCGCCGGGGCGCATATCGATATTATTATTCCCGGCGTTGGCCCGCGGCAATATTCCCTGTGCGGCATGCCTGACCGCGGAAATCGCTATGAAGTTTGCGTCAGGCTGGCGGACGCTTCCACCGGCGGCTCACGCTATTTGCACCAGCAGCTCAAAGCCGGCGATCGGCTCTCCATTTCGCAGCCGCGCAACCATTTCCCCCTGCCGCAAGCCGGGCGCTACCTGCTGTTTGCCGGCGGTATCGGCATCACGCCGTTGCTGGCGATGGCTGACGCGATTGCCGCCAGAAAGGGAGAGCTGGAGCTGCATTATTATGTCGCCAGCTCGCGCCAGACCGCCTTCTCCCCGCGCCTGGCTCAGCTGGCCGCGAGCGGCACGGTGGCGATTCACTGCAGCGAGGAAGGCGAGTCGTTTCGCCAGCAGATCCCCCCATGCTTAACCGCGCCCGATCCTGATACCGCGGTGGTGGCCTGCGGCCCGGAGGGCTTTATTCAGCGACTGCGGTCGGTCATGGATGAATATCGCTGGTCGCCGTCGCAATTTGTATTCGAGCGCTTCACTCCCGCGGCGGAAAATAATACTGCGGCGAAAAACGCTTTTTATATTGAGCTGGCCTCCAGCGGGCAGCGTCTGCAGGTCGCCGCGGATCAAACCATTGCTCAGGTATTACAGCACGCCGGGGTGGAGGTCATGCTCTCCTGCGAACAGGGAATGTGCGGGTCATGTATTACCGGGGTCCTTGACGGGATCCCCGAGCACCGGGACAGCGTGCTGACGGCGGAAGAGAAAGCTGGCAACGACCAGATCACGCTCTGCTGTTCGCGGGCGAAATCGCCGGGTCTGGTTTTGGATCTGTGAGGAGACTGACGATGACATTCTCCTCCTCTTGCGCGCCGCTCACCGGTATCAGCCGCGCCCGACTCCCGGCCTGGGCGCTGCCCGAAGGCTGGCCGACGCAGGCCAACGGTGAACCGCTGCTGGCGGACCTGGCCTTTCGCGATGGCCGGATCGCCGCATTGACCCCAACCGACCAGCCGGCTCCCGGCCTGTGGGATCTGGCGGGGGCGTTGACGCTCCCCGGCCTGGTGGAACCCCATGCCCATCTGGACAAGACATTCACCATTGAACGCTGCCGTCCGGCGCAGGCCGGGCTGCTGCCGGCGATCCACGCCATGCATGAGGATCGCCGACATTGGACCGGGGCGGATATTCAACGTCGGGCGTCCGCCGCGCTGGCCCGGGCGGCAGCGAATGGCGTGACCCATTTGCGCAGCCATATCGACTGGTTTACCGCCGACGCGCCGGACGCCTGGCAGGAGATCGCCCGCCTCGATACCGGCGGCATCACCCTGGAGCGGGTGGCGCTGGTCCCGCTGCCCCTGTTTCAGGATCCGGCGGATGCCGAGGCCATTGCCCGCGCGGTCGCCAACAGCGGGGAGCGCTGCCTGCTGGGCGGCTTCATCCACTCCTCCAACTGGGACGCCGCCGCCATGGCAAACCTTGTGCATAGCGCAGCCCGCTGGAAACTGGATCTGGATTTGCATATCGATGAGGAGCTCAGCGAGGTGTCTCAGGGGCTGACCTGGCTGGCGGATCATCTCTCCCGCCACCCTTTCCCCGGACATATCTGCTGCAGCCACGGCTGCGCGCTGGCCGCCGGCAGCGACGCGCAGGCGGCGCAAATCCTGCGTCAGCTGGCGGCGCACGGCGTCACCCTTATCGCCCTGCCGATGACCAACCTGCTGCTGCAGGATGCGACGTTCGGCCGCACGCCGCGCCAGCGGGGGATCACCCTGCTGCACGAGGCGCAGGCCGCCGGCGTGGCCACCCTGCTTGGGTGCGACAACGTGCAGGACGCTTTTTGTCCGGGGGGAAGCTACGACCCGCTGGACACCCTGGCCTGCGGCCTGTTCAGCGCCCAGCTTAGCGACCCGTTCGACCGGCAGTCGCGGCTGATCTGCGATCGCGCGGCGCTAACCGGTTCGCCGGCAGACGCGGTGCCCTTTGCCGTCGGGGCGGCGGCCAGCGTGGTGATTTTCCCGGGTAGCGACCGCTTTACCTGGCCTTTAAACAGCGCCGCCCGTCTGGTGGTTAACCACGGCAGGTTAACCCACCGGCGAGTGTGGCAGGAGGAGATAGCACATGAGTCTTGAAGCAGGCGCGGGGGCGCCGCTGGCGCGGTATGCCGCCTGGCGCAGAGCCGGCGATTTTATCTTTCTCTCCGGCATTATTCCGGTCAATCCCCTGACCGGCACCATCGTCAATGGCTTTCAGGATGTGCCTGAGCCGGTGCGGGAGCTGCTGGGGGCGACCGGCGAATTTTCAACCGATGCGAAACAGGGGCCGATCCTCGCCCAGAGCTGGTACGTCCTGGAAAGCATCCGCCGCACCGTGGAGTCCGCGGGAGGGCAGATGAGCGACGTTATCAAGCTGGTGCAGTACTTTCGCAACCTTGACCATTTTCCCTATTACAGCCGGGTCAGGAAGCTGTTTTATCCCGACCAACCGCCCGTTTCCACCGTGGTGCAGGTCAGCGAAATGCTGCCCGACGCCACGGTATTGATTGAAGTCGAAGCAACCGTCTGGTTACCCCAGCCAATTCACTCCGAGGCACCGCGATGATTAACGGTTACATTCCTGCAGCGCGCTTTCTCCCTTTTCTGAGCTGGACGGACGTGGCCGCCCTGCCGGATAAAAGCAATACGGTTATCGTCCTCCCCACCGGGGCGATCGAACAGCATGGCCCGCATCTGCCCTGCTCGGTGGACAGCGTGATATCTTCCGGCGTGGCGGGCCATGCCCTCGCCAGGCTACCGGCGGCGATCCCGGCCTACGCCATCCCGCCGATCGTCTACGGTAAGTCAGAGGAGCATCTGCATTTTCCCGGCACCCTGACCCTCAGCGGCGATACGCTGCTGCATACCCTGCTGGAGATCGCCGAATCTCTCTATCGGGCCGGTTTTCGCAAGCTGCTGATGATCAACGGCCACGGCGGCCAGCCGCAGATCCTGCAGATCGCCTGCCGGGAAATGCGCCTGCGCCACGGGGATTTCATCGCCATCCCGCACGATGTGTTCAACGTGCCCAACTGCGAAAAACAGTTTCTCAGCCCGCATGAACAGCGGATGGCGATGCACGCCGGCCATAGCGAAACGGCGCTGATGCTGGCGCTGGCGCCGGAGTGCGTTCATATGGAGCGGGCGGTCGCCAACTTCCCGCCGGAATTCCCCTGCCCGACCCTGTCGAAAGGCCGCCCGGCGGCGGCATGGGCAGCGTATGACTTTGGCCCCAGCGGGGTGATTGGCGACCCGACCCCGGCGACGCGGGAGCAGGGCGAAGGGCTGCTCGACTCCCTCGCCGCCAGCTGGGCGCAGGCAATCATCGAGATCCACCGCATGGCCTGGGTCGAACGTCGCGAACCGACCTGGGGCAAACAGCACTGGCACGGCTTTGTCCAGTCCCTCCCCCCCTCTATCGCTGCTGATTCCAAGGAGCCCTGATGAATACCAGATCGACGCCAGTTTTAACCCTGCTGACCGTGGCCGCCCTCGCCACCTCAGCCTCCTCCTTCGCGGCGGAGAAGTTTACGTTTCTCACCAACTGGTATGCCCAGGCGGAGCACGGCGGGTTTTACCAGGCCCAGGCCACCGGGCTGTACCAACACGCCGGTCTCGATGTCGAAATTAAAATGGGCGGCCCGCAGATCAACGTTATGCAGCTGATGGCGGCCGGTCAGGCGGACTGCACCCTTGGCGACAACGGCCAGGCGCTGGAGACCTGGCAGGCGGGGGTGCATGCGGTAACCGTCGCCACCGTGTTCCAGCACTCGCCGACGGTGTTTATCACCCATGACAAAGTAAGCAACCCGGCTGAGCTTAAAGACAAAACCTTCCTGCTCGCCACCGAGGCCTATACCTCCTTCTGGCCGTGGGCGAAGAGCGAGCTGGGTCTGGCTGGCAGCAAAGTGCGCCCCTATACCTTTAACGTCCAGCCGTTCCTCGCCGATAAAAATCTGGTGCAGCAGGGCTACGTCACCTCCGAGCCGTTCTCCGTCGCCAAAGGCGGGCAGCCGTTCTATGTCTATCCGCTCAGCGACTGGGGCTACCCGCCCTACGGCAACTCGATCATCTGTATGGCGGACACCATCCGCAAACGTCCGGCGGCGGTGGCGGCCTTCGTCAAAGCCTCCATGGAGGGCTGGAAAAGCTACCTGCAGAATCCCACCCCCGGAAACAATCTGATCGGCAAAGCGAATCCACAAATGGGCGCCGAGCAGATCGCCTTTGGCATTGCCCAGATGAAGCACTACCAGCTGGTGACCGGCGGCGATGCTAAGACCGGCGGCATCGGCATCATCACCGAGCCGCGGCTGAAAAAAACCTGGGACATGCTGGTGAAAAACAAACTGATCGACGCCAGCAAGGTGCCGTTTGAGCAGACTTACACCCTGGAGATGGTCAAAGACGCCGGAGTGATGCCATGAATACCGCCCCGAAACTGACCGTGATGAGCGACACCCGCTTTACGCCCGCCTCCGCCACGCCGGCCATTGAGGTGCTGTCGGCGGAGAAGATCTACAGCAACGGCACCCGGGCGCTGCTGCCCGTCAACCTGACCATCAATCAGGGGGAGTTCATTACCCTGCTCGGTCCGTCCGGCTGCGGTAAAAGTACGCTGCTGAAGATGGTCGCCGGCCTGGTGGAGCCCAGCGACGGCAAGCTGATGCTGTGGCGGCGCGACAGCCGGGAAAAGGCCCAGCATCCGCTCTCGTTCGTCTTCCAGGAAGCCACCCTGATGCCGTGGAGCAGCGTGCGCAATAACGTCAGGCTGCCGCTGGATCTGGCCGGCGTGCCGCGCGCGGAAGGTAATACCCGGGTGAGTGAAGTCCTTGAGCTGGTGGGGCTGGGCAAGTTCGCCGACGTCCTGCCGCGCGAACTCTCCGGCGGCATGCAAATGCGCGTCTCCATCGCCCGCGGTCTGGTCACCCGGCCAAAGCTGCTGCTGATGGATGAGCCCTTCGGCGCGCTGGATGAAATTACGCGCAACAAGCTCGACAGCGATCTGCTGCGTCTGTGGCAGGAGCAGAACCTGACGGTAGTCTTCGTCACCCACTCGATCCACGAAGCGGTGTTTCTCTCGCAGCGGGTGATCATGATGGCGGCCCGTCCCGGACGGGTGGTGGAAGATATCGCCATCCGGGAGCCGTTCCCGCGCAGCGAGGCGTTCCGCGTCAGTCCGGCCTTTTCCCTGTATGCCCGTCAGCTGCAGGACAGTCTGTTGCAGGCCAGCCAGTCTGGTATGGAGCCATAATATGAAAACCACAACCGCAACGCCGTGGATCCAGCATCCGCGTTTTCTCAAAATTCTCTATCCGACCCTCGTCGCGGTGGCGGTGGTGCTCCTGTGGCAGGGCGCGGTAAGCTATTTCCGCATCCCGGCCTTTCTGGTGCCGTCGCCGCTGGTGATGCTGGACAGCCTGTGGACGCATCTCACGCCGCTGCTGCTGGCGCTGCTGTTCACCCTTAAGATCACCCTGATCTCGTTTCTGCTGTCGATTGTCATCGGCGCCGCCGTGGCGTTTATCCTGGTGCAGAACCGGTTTGTGGAAACCGCCCTGTTTCCCTACATCGTGTTTTTGCAGGTGACGCCGATCGTTGCCATCGCCCCGCTGATTATCATCTGGGTGAAGGACGCCACCCTCTCGCTGGTGGTGTGCGCCACCCTGATGGCGGTCTTCCCCATCATCTCCAATACCACCCAGGGACTGCGCAGCGTCTCTCCCGGCCTGCTGAGCTATTTCCGCCTCAATCACGCCAGCCGCTGGCAAACGCTGGTGCGACTGCGTATCCCCTCGGCGCTGCCCTATTTCTTCGGCGCGCTGCGTATTTCCAGCGGGCTGTCGCTGATTGGCGCGGTGGTGGCGGAGTTTGTCGCCGGCACTGGCGGGACCAGTACCGGGCTGGCCTATCAGATCCTGCAGGCCGGCTATCAGCTGGATATCCCGCTGATGTTTGCCGCGCTGCTGCTGATCTCTCTCGCCGGGATCGCGCTGTTCGGCGTGATGTCCTGGGTCTCGCGTCGGGCGCTCAGCGCCTGGCATGAAAGCGAAGCCGTGCAATCTCATTAATGTTCTGCTGACGAACAGGAAAAAGAATGATGACTGATGAACAGCGTCAACAAGCGATAGCGGCGATCCAGCAGGCACTCCCGGCGCTGGAGTGGACCCTGCAGCCGGCGAAACTCAAACGGCTTTCCCGCGATTTTCACTGGTTCAGTCCGGTACTCACTGAGCAACTGGCGGGGAAACAGGCGGACGCGGTGGTTCGCCCACGCGACGAAGAGGAGCTGCGCCAGCTGGTCGCCGCCTGCGCGCAGCACCAGCTGCCGCTGACGCTGCGCGGCAGCGCCACCGGCAACTATGGCCAACTGGTCCCCCTCGAAGGCGGGCTGCTGGTGGATATGACCGGGCTCAACCAGATCGTCGCCCTCGGCAACGGCACGGTGCGCGCCCAGGCCGGCATTCGTCTGGCAGACATCGAAACCGCCGCCCGCCCAACGGGATGGGAGCTGCGCTGTATGCCGTCGACCTATCGCCTGGCGAGCCTGGGCGGCCTCTACGGCGGCGGGTTCGGCGGCATCGGCTCCATCAACTATGGGCCGCTGGCGGCGCCCGGCAATGTGCTCAGCGTCAAAGTGATGACCGTCGAGCCGGTCCCTCGCGTACTGACCGTCCCGGCTCCCGAAGCGCTGCTGCTGCATCACGCCTACGGCACCAACGGCATCATTCTCGAGGTTGAGCTGGCGCTGGCTCCCGCGCACCAGTGGATAGAACGCCTGGACGTGTTTGACGATTTCGCCGATGCGCTGAACTATGCCAACGCCTGCGTCCGCTCCCCGGGGCTGGTGAAGCGCCAGGTGGCGCTGCTGGCCACGCCTATCGCCGATTATTTTAGCCACCTGAACGATCGTTACCGCGCCGGCCAGCATGCGGTTATCAGCCTGATCGCCGAGGAGAGCGAAGGACTCTGCGCCAGTCTGTTACCGCGCCATCGCGGGAGCAACGCCATCCGTCAGACCAGCGACGAGGCCCGGACGCAAAACGCCTCGTTAATGGAATACTGCTGGAACCACACCACCCTGCATGCGCTCAAGGTGGACAATACGCTGACCTATCTACAGACGGCGTTTGATCCGCTGCGCTATCCGCAGCAAATTTTACAGATGGAGCAGCATTTCGCCGGGGAGGTAATGTCCCATATTGAATTTCTGCGCGATATCGAAGGCAACCTTACCGCCAGCGGTCTGCAGCTGGTGCGCTATACCACGCCCGAACGTCTCAACGCGATCATGCAGATATTTCGCGATAACGACGTCAAAATTAACAATCCCCACGTACTGCAGGTTGAGGACGGCAAACAGGGGGTTATCCGCCCTGACGTGGTGGCGGTTAAACAATCTCTCGACCCGGCAGGATTGCTTAACCCCGGCAAGCTGCGCGGCTGGGCGCTGCGCGACCAGCTGGAGCTGGACAGCAACCCGCTGGCGCGGGCCACCCGCGAAAGCCCCGCGACCTGATCGCCCCCGCTCCGTGTGCGGGCTAACGCGGAGCGGGCCCGTCTCTCTTCCCCCTGCCCGCACGGCGAGTTTTTTTACGTCACTCATTCATATGAATGAGTGGTGTCTCTGTTTCCTCCGTTATACTCATCAAAAAAGCGACGATGAATTTATTCGCGTGGGTTAATTTCGCGGATAGATATGCTTGTTCTGACCACTATTTTATCGGACTCACTAAAAATTACTGGTGAATATGATGAAGAAAATCACACGCAGCGCAGTCGTTATTCTATATGCATTACTCTTCCGCCATTTTACTGGTGGGAGGCATCCTCTTTCATCATGATTAATAAATAACAAAGAAGCATGGGCAATTTTTAAATTACCACGCAGCCATGACGCATCCAAATACATTCTGTCTTTTGCAAGACATAAAACTTGCCGTCATTAATAGTGTTTATATCTAGCGGTTAGAGAAAACTGAAACCAGTAGCTATTGCGGTTCTTTTTTCCTCATATTGGTCTCGCGACAATAAGTATTAGTCTATCGATCATCAGTTAATTTGATTTGTACTCACGGAGGAAAATGATAACTAAAGCCTGTAGCATTGAAAATCAAAATCATTTTTTATGGTAATTCAGGATGCCTCATTATGACGTCCTGCCAATAACGGCCCCACATCGATGAGGTGACTATGGCTAACCAATCAGAAATAAACTGGGCACGGATTTGTAAACTTCCACTGCAAATTGCGATGGTGGGTCTATCTATATTTGCCGTTGCCAAGCTTTTTACATATCTCGATTTACCCCCCATTTCCTGGCCCTCGAAAGAGACAGGCAGTGGGCTCAAGGCCTTTATTGCCATCATCGTTTTCTTAGTCGGCACAGGAATGGTGTCTTTTCTTTGGTGGCTCTCTTCTCGCTATTTTAGACTGGTGGGTTGCGCCGGGGAAAATATCGATAAGGTAGCGCAACTCAAAGACCTGCCCATGGGGCTGCCTGAAGGCACCGTTCGGGCCGTTTTAGCGCTGATCGTGGCCGTTGTGGGCCTGCCTCTGTTGCTGTTCAGCTCTCAATTGGGTACCATCCCGGAGATTGCCGGGTATCTCAATGGCATTATTACCGGTGTTTTTGGGTATTACTTTGGCACCCGGGCGGCAGCTTCGACGACTAATACGAACAACAGCGTCGCCAGTGCACAGCAAGCGGCGCAAGAGCAAACCAGGCAAGCGGAGAAAGCGCAGAATAATGCCAACGAGAAAATGCAGCTTGCCGAAAAAATACAAAGTACGGCGGATGTCGATTCTTTGCTCGACAAAACGCAACGGCAGTTGGCCTTAGCGAAGGCATTACTGGCAATGCTCCCACAGACTAACTCATTGCCTACCGGACTGGGAGATGTTCTACCCGGAGACCTGAACAATACTATTACCCGCGCAGAGAGCATTATTAATGCCTTGCGTAATCTCAGTAAGAAAGATGTCACCTCCGATCAACTTGACGAACTCAATCAAGTCGTCAATATCCTGACCGGCGCCACTTCACCATTGAGTGTCCTTTTAAGCAAAGCGGCACCCTTAGTGGCACCGGCCATGCCGGCATTAGGCCCCATCGCCGGGATCGTGATGCTGCTGGGTGTCGGCGCTAAACTGGGTTCCGATCAGTTCAAGCGCTGGCGCGCTCGCGTACTGGCAGCCCCGCTGGCCCAAGGGCTGGTTGAAAGCGGGACGCTTACACTCCCCCTGACCCGTGCCGCCCTGGAGAACGCACCTGCAGCCACCCCCTTTTTTGCCTCACGGCCAGCGGCAGAGGTCGACAGCGTCCTGGCAAATGTGCTGGCAGCTGACGATCCTGTGTCTGTGCTCAATGAGGCCTATGGGCCCAACGGACACGTCGCTGCTGACATCGTCCATGACATCGAGGAAGCCACATCTATCGTTACCGCACTGCAGCAATCTCTCCTCGCTCTCTATGGCAAGGGTGACATTACGGAAGAGATCGCCAGCAAAGTGCGCGCAAGCCTGACATCACCCGCGTCTCAAGCATTGGGGGCAGCCAGCACAGCCTTGAACAATTTGAGTGCTTCGGACATCAATCAGCTTATTAATCAGGTCTCTGGTGTTTCAAGGGTGGAAGCCAATCCTGCAGACAGCAGGGCTGCTTTCGACCTGCTGATCATGCTTGTCGATGCTGCCCGCCGTGAGAACGTCGACTTTGTCCAGGCGATTGCGGATCTCAAGTTATGAAGCGCATGCAACGTTTTCTCAGACTGGCCAGCTTGCTATGCCTGCTGACTGCCTGCGCCACCATGCAACTGGCCCACATGAAACAGTTGCAAAGCACCCGGCAGTACGAAGCGATCATTGCGGAAACGCCAGCGGCTTCCTGCAACGATCCCTCTCAAAGTCGTGAAGTCTGTCGGCAGTTCTACGCTATTCGGGGCCATGCCTATCTCAAACTCGCGATGAATGAGTCTCAGCCGGGGGCTCACTGCCCCATGCCAACCCCATCAGCACGGGCCAATATCGACAATGCGGTGCACGATTATGCGCTTGCGTCTTCTGCCGCCGCCAGGGGCAGTGAAGATGAGACACATCTGTTGGAGAATCAGGCCCTTGCTTTGACCTGCTCAGCCCCCTTTAAGCAACCCGCTGAGGCAGTGGCAATGACACGTGAAGCCGTGGCAAAACTGGACCTGTTACCGCCGAATCCATCCCGCGCGCTTACCGCCAGTAATGCCTTCCTCAGCCTGGCTCAGCGTACCGACCTGCCGCAGGCCGATCGCTGTCAGGCCGCCCGTGATGCTCGAATACGCGCCCTGGGCGGACTGAACGGGCAACCGCCAGCCACAGGCGAGATAGCAATACGTCTCCATCAGACCGTCAATGCCGCTGCCATCGGTGGCCCAGGTCTTCCCTCCACCTGTGTATGAGGTAGATACCATGAGCGAACCACGTGACCTGTTTTATTGTTTTCCGCTGATGCGGGGTGAAGATGTACGTGCTGTACAAAAGGCGCTGACCACTCTCGGAGTGCAACCCCCTTGTGGAACTTCAGACGGTATTTTTGGCAATGCCACTCGGCTTTCAGTGGAAGCCTTCCAGCGTAGCGTACACGATTTAATTGTCGATGGCGTCGTGGGCAGGTTGACCCATGATGCGTTATTCGGGAAGACACTTGCGGCGTTTCCTGAGCCGAAAGCCGGGATAGCACCGGCTCAGTGGTCACCTCCGGACGTCTCCTCGTTGATACGCTCAACGGCTTCAAAACCGCCTCTCAGTCGTGAACAGGCCCTCCAGTGCCGTGACTGGTTAATGCAAAACTTTGGTTCCGGGATAGAGAAAGCCGTTGCGGGCACCCCTTTTGATGCTTTGCTGATTTGCGCCATCGCCGCCAAGGAAACCGCCCCGATATGGCTCAACTGGATAAATCAGATGAGTGCCAACGAAATTCTTGCCCGCTGTGTTTTTGATGCCAGCGGTGATGCCCCAGGCACCAGCCGAATCGCATTTCCATCCACTACCGCCGACTTTCGTGACAAGTATGGAGATCAGATAACCACAGAGTTTATCGACGAGGCCAACCGTACCCGAACCCTCAGAAAGATGGAGCCGAAGGACTGGGTCTATAAAGGTTATGGAATATTCCAGTACGACTTGCAACACATCTTGACAGATCCCAGTTTTTTCCTGAACAAGCAATGGCGAGATTTCCCAAGTTGCCTGACGCGGGTGTTGAATGAATTAACGTTAAAGCACCATTCCGCCGACGGAGATTTACGCGAGACTATCCGCCTCTATAACGGCAAGGGGGAACGCGCACAAATCTATGCAGACCACGTACTCATCATGTACGACTGGATGAAGAAAAGCGCCTAGCAGCTTTGTATATGTTCACTATTACCCAACCCAAAATGACGAGGACAAAACTATGCCTAATGGTTACGACTTAATAGACGCAGCGAGAAGTCAGCTTAATGTTAAAGAGCAGCCGCTTAACAGCAACTCTGGCCCGATGGTAAATACCTATCTCGACTACGTGGGTAGCCCCTCCGGCTCGCCATGGTGTATGGCTTTTATCTACTGGTGTAGCTGTCAGGCTGGTATTCCCGGCCTGCCTAAAACCGCCAGCGTAGCGAAATTCTATCAGGAGTCATTAGCGCACGGAAAAATAATAAATATTTCCGACATTGCCGTTGGCGATATTGTTTTAAGGGTTGATTATCCCGTCCAGGCCAACGGTCAAAAGCCAGGAGATCATGCCGGAATTTACACGGGGACAGTTGATGGGGTGCCACAATATATCTCGGGGAATACGATATCTGGCAAGGATTCAAAAAATGATGGAACCAGTTCCTATGTCGATGAACATGAGATGAAGCACTTTAATTACGCCGCGCGGTTTTGGTAACGAGGTTATTCCGCGGGAAGTATGCAACAACTTTAAAAAATGAAGATATTGCCACCCATCCGGCCAGTGCCTGCTGAGGCACTGGCCTTTACCCCGCTACCGTATCTAGCCACGTGTCTCTCACCCCAACGCCGACCTCACCCTGCGCCGGACAGTCCCGCCATATGGACGATAAGCCCCACCGCGGCGGCGGCGGCCAGTACCCAGGTCAGCTTCCACTTATAGCGAAACAGCAGCCCGGCGGCGGCGATAGCAATGGCCGCAGACCATGGGTCGAAACCGGATGGTCCCCAGACACTATGCCAGATAAAAAACAGCGCCAGATTCAGGATAACGCCCACCACCGCGGCGGTAATGGCGGTCAACGGCGCGGTAAATCCCACTTTATTATGCGTGGTTTCAATAAACGGCCCGCCGGCGAGAATAAAGATAAACGAGGGTAAAAAGGTAAACCATGTCACCAGGCACGCCGCCGCGATGCCCCCCAGCAGCACATCATCCACGCCCAACACCGCTTTGGTGTAGCCGCCGACAAACCCGACAAAGGTCACCACCATGATCAACGGTCCGGGGGTGGATTCCCCCAGGGCGAGGCCGTCCATCATCTGCCCTGCGGTCAGCCAGCCATAGTGGGTCACCGCCCCCTGGTAAACGTAAGGCAAGACGGCATACGCCCCGCCGAAAGTCATCAACGCGGCTTTGGTAAAGAACCAGCTCATCTGGGTCAGCGGGTGCGCCCAGCCCAGCATTAGCGCCAGGGTGGCCATCGGCACCAGCCACAGCAGTATCCCGGCGATCAGCACCCGGGCAGTGCGCCGCCAGCTGAACAGGGCGTGGGCTGGGATCGGCGTCGCGTCATCAATGATGGCGGCCCCGCCAGGCTGACTCTGCGCGCGATGGACGTCGGCTTTGCCGAAGGTCGCCGGCGCCACCCGTCCGCCGATAAACCCGACGATCGCCGCGGTCAGGACGATCAGCGGAAAAGGTACGTTCAGCGCAAAAATAGCGACAAAGGCTGCGGCGGCAATGGCCCAGTAGGCGCCATTTTTCAGCGCCCGCGAGCCGATGCGGTGCGCCGCCTGCAGCACGATCGCCGCCACGGCGGGTTTGATGCCATAAAAAATTCCCGCCACCACCGCGACATCTCCCCAGACGAGGTAGATCCACGCCAGCGCGATGAGCAACACCAGCGAGGGCAAAATAAACAGCACCCCGGCGATGATGCCTCCCCAGGTTTTATGCATCAGCCAGCCGATATAGGTCGCCAGCTGCTGGGCCTCCGGGCCCGGCAGGACCATACAAAAGTTGAGCGCGTGCAGGAATCGCCCTTCCGAGATCCAGCGTCGGTTATCCACCAGCTCCTGGTGCATCATGGCGATCTGCCCGGCAGGCCCGCCGAAGCTGATGAAGCCGAGCTTCAGCCAGAAGCGAAATGCCTGCCAGAAGGAGACGGAAGCGACGACGGAAGGGCTGTCAGTCTGCGGAAGAACCACCGTTTTGCTCATGATTACCAGACCTCATTTCACAGGACTTCAGTAAGCCGTCGAACAGCGAGCAGGCTGCCGCCAGCAGTTGGTCATCGTCCGTAATGGTTTCCCGCAGCCCTGCAAGAATGCTTTCCACCCCCGCCGCCTCCGGGGTGGATAGCCCACCGACGTCCAGGAAGTGGATCAGCCGGCCCAGAGCGTCGGGGATCGCGGCCTCCAGAGCAAAGCGCCGGACCAGAACTTCGAAGGTCACCCGCATGCCAACGTGGCTGAACAGCGCCCCGTCATAATCAAAACCAACCGCCGTCGCCGGACAGTCCTCAGGCGCGGCCAGCCACAGGAACCGCGCCTCAGGGTCGATAAAGCGCTGAATTAGCCAGGCGCTGGCCAGACGATCGACCCACGGGCGTCGGCGGGTGGCCCACAAACGGCCGCGAAAGGCCTCTCTATCCAGAAGGCTCAGTTCGCCCGCAACCGCCTGCGGCTCGTCCGGCGATAGCCGCTGATTAATCGCCTGCTCGAGGGTGGCCAGTCGCTCAGCGGCCTGCTCCCGGGCGGCCCCCGGGAAAAAATCGATAGCCGCGATCCGCTGGTAGTCACGCTGAATTTTACGCAGCTGTTTGAGCTGAGCCGCCAGTCCGTCGGCGGATAACGCCCCCTGCAGCGCCAGCAGATCCTGCAACAGCGCATCATACTGTTCGCGACGATCGAATAGCGGCCTGAGCGCCTCCTCTTCCGCCGACTCAATCGTAAACACATACCCGGCCCCGCCCTCCGCGCGGATCGCCTGGCAGGTGCTGAGGAAAATGTCATAGCCCTGACGCATGTCGGGCAGCAGATAGACCCCGTCGCGCAGGACCGCCGCCCCGCTCTGCTTCAGGGTTCGCCAGACACGCATGCGCAGCGTGGCTTGAGACGTCGTCAGGTTAAGGATCAAGAGATGCATTGTCATGATGTAGAGATTACTACAGCATGTAGCGTGTGTGACGTTTATTCGCGCGCAGGTTAAGATGAATTTCAGCAATGCATAGCTAAAAAGCACAAAACGAGGGCCCGCGCAGCGGCAGGCCAGGCGCTAAGCGCGGGGCGGCGATAACGGGCGCAGCAGCAGGGTGAACAGCGCCAGCCCCACCGGCGCCAGGGATCCCCACAGCACCGCGTTCCAGCCGAAGGCGTTGAGCAGAACGCCGGACGAAAACGAACCCACGATCATCACGCCGAAGACCAGAAAATCGTTGAGCGACTGAACCTGGGTCTTCTCTTCCGGGCGGTGGAAATCGATGATTTTCGCCGAGGCGCCGGTGAAGCCAAAGTTCCAGCCGATGCCGAGCAAAATCAGCGACAGCCAGTAATGATACACCCCGACGCCGCTGAGACCGACCGCCACCGAGGCGCCGGTGATCAGCAATCCCGCCGCCGCCATGCGCGCTGCGCCGAAGCGCTGGATCAGCCGGCCGGTGACAAATCCCGGACCGTACATCGCCATCACATGCCACTGGATCCCGAGGTTGGCGGCCTGCTGGGAAAGGCCGTGCATATGCATGGAGAGCGGCGCGGCGGTCATCAGAAAATTCATTACCATATAGGCCACCGCGCCGCTGAACACCGTGGTGGCAAAGCCCGGCTGGCGGACAATCTCGCGCAGCGGCCGCCCTCCGCGAACGCTGGCCGCCGCGGGCTCTGCTGGCGTCACGCCTGCCAGCAGAATGGCGGCGAGCGCCGCCACCAGCGCCTGAGCGAGGAAGGTGAAGGCGAAGGTATGAGTCGGCCAGAGGTGCATGGTGCCGGTGACCAGCATCGGGCCAATGATCCCGGCGGCCACGCCGCCGCCCATCACCAGCGACAGCGCGCGGGCGCGACGTTCCGGAGCGACGCCGTCGGTGGCGGCAAAGCGAAAACTGAGCGCCACCGCGGCATAGGCGCCGCCAAGCATCGCGGCGAAACAAAACAGCAGAAAAGAGCCCAGCACCACCGCCAGAGCGGCCGCCAGACCGGTAACCACCCCGGCGCCGGTACCGGCCATGAACGCGGCTTTGCGGCCCCGCTTACGCGCCAGCGCGCCGAAAGGCAGAATCGAGGCCGCCATCCCCAGCACAAACAGCGTGATAGGCAGCGTGGCCAGCGACGGGCTGGGGGCGATAGTATTGCCGACGATAGCGCCGGTGGCGTAGAACACCACCGAGTTGGCGCCGGCCAGCGCCTGAGCGACGGCCAGGCGGATGATATTGTTGTTCTGCGCCGCCAGCGGCAGCATCTGTTCGCTAGACATCCGTTGTTTTCACCAGTTTGAGAGTGGCGCCAGGCGGGTCGTCTGGCATCGCGCCCTGTTTGTTGGGTTCCCTGACCGTTACCTTAGCCGCAAAATACGCTTTTGCACCATAGCGAATAGCAATATTACCCGGCGACCTGGCCCTCTTCTGCGCCAGATCGCCGGGCCGGGCTTCGCCGCCCGCTTTTTTCAGGAAATCAGTCGCGCCGCGCCGCGGCGAATTTAGCCGCAATCATCGCGGCCGTCGGCTGGACGCCCCCCAGGCTCCACTGCTCCGGGTCATGTTCATCAATGCGGATCCACACCGACTGGCGGAACTGCGGATCGCCCTGCCCCTCAATCTCCACCAGCAGATCGGTCATCCGCCGCAGCAGCTCACTTTTCTGTTCCGCGGTCATGATCCCTTTAATGGTTTGCACGTTAACAAATGGCACGCTATGCTCCTTAGCATCTAAGTCTAAATTTCAAACTCAGAGTAGAAGGCCAATCTCACGATGTCAAAAAATAAATCATTGCCCTACCTCGATCCTGAGCTGTGCGGCCTGGCGGAAGGAGCCAAAATACTGGGCGACCGCTGGGTGCTGCTGATCCTCCGCGAGGCGTTTTACGGCGTGACGCGCTTTGAAACGATGCAGGCGCATACCCATATCACCCGCCAGACGCTCACCACCCGGTTGAAAACCATGACCGAAATGGGCTTGCTTCGCAAAGTCCCCTATCGGGAAGCGGGGGCTCGCGAGCGCTATGAATATGTTCTCACCGAAAAAAGCCGTAGCCTGGCGCTGGTGCTGTTCGCCCTGATGGAATGGGGCCACCAGCAGGTGCTGCACAGCGCGCCGCATATTGCGCTGGTGGACAGCGCCAGCGGCGAGGCCGTCCATCCCGGGTTCGTCACCGCCAGCGGCAGCGTGGCGAATCCCGCCGCGCTGCAGATGGTTAAGGCAGACGAACGCTGAGAGCGGCGCGGTTGCCCTGATACAGAACTTTCGTAGGCCTCTGGCGGAAGCCGCGACGAGCAGGTATGTTGCATTGCCACGTTACCCGACGACTGGGTGACATTTTGGTTTCATCGAACGGTGCGATAAAGAATGAGGCTCTCTGCCGGGTCCGATCCCGGCTATTATTCGTGGCGCACGCCATGACCGCCCTGGTCCGCCGCTGATCCGCGGATCGTTCATGCTAAAGGAAGAAAATGTCGCTTCGTTCACTGCGGGCTTTATGTTTGACCAGCTTCTTTATCGCCGACGTTCGCGACGGCCTCGGCCCGTTTCTGGGGATCTTTCTCACCCAGCGTCACTGGCAGGCGGAGGACATCGGCCTGTTGATGACCGTCGGCGGCGTGGCCGGCCTGCTGGCGACCCTGCCCGCGGGCTTCATCACCGACACCTCGCGGCATAAGCGCGTGCTGTTGGCCGGGGTCTGCCTGGCGATCACCCTGACCACCCTCCTGCTCTGGTTCAGTCAGAAGACCAGCGTGGTGGCCCTTTCACAGGTTGCCAGCGGGATCTGCGCGGCCTTTGTCGGACCGTTAATCGCCGGGATCACCCTTGGGCTGACCCGACAGCGCGGCTTTAGCGCTCAGATGGGAAAAAACGAAGCCTTCAACCATGCGGGGAATTTCTTCACTGCGCTGATTGCCGGGGCCATCGCCTGGTACTGGGGCATCGGCGGCATTTTCATCCTGATGGCCTGTACCACCCTGTTTACCCTGATCGCCCTGCTGGCAATCCGCAGCAGCGATATTGACGATGACGCCGCCCGCGGCCTCGAGTCGGCCGTCACGCCCGCTGTGCCTGGGTTTGCCATCCTGTTCCGCCATTCGCCGCTGCTGATCGCCGGCGTGACCCTGATGCTGTTCCATCTCGCCAACGCCGCGCTGTTGCCGATGCTCAGCATGCGGATCGCCGCCGCGCCGGGACACCTCAATCCGGGGCTGTTTGCCGCCGCCACGGTGATTATTTCGCAGGTGGTGATGATCCCGGTGGCCATCCGGGTCGCCGGCAGCATCGACAAATATGGTTACTGGCGATGCATTCTGCTGGCGCTGCTGATCATGCCCATCCGCGCGGCGCTGGCGGCCTCCAGCGACGCCCCGGCGATGATGGTCCCGGTGCAAATTCTTGATGGTCTGGCGGCAGGGATTTTGGGGGTGGCGGTGCCCAGCTTTATCGTCTCGCTGCTGCGCGGCAGCGGGCACGTCAACGCCGGACAGAGCGTGGTGATGCTAATGCAGGGCGCCGGGGCGGCGATGAGTCCGGCGTTAACCGGCGCTATCGCCGGGCGCTACTCTTTTGCTACCGCCTTCGGCGTGCTGAGCGTTATCGCGCTGGTCGCGCTGATAGTGTGGTGGCGCAGCGCCCCGCTGCTCACCAACTCGGTGTCGCCGCCGATCGGCGAGAGCGGCCAGTAAAGAAAGGATATCGTCAGGCGGACAACAGCCCCCTGCTGCCTGCCTGACGTGGGAAAGGCGTTAATTCATCTGCGGATTCAAGGTTATTTGCCGCAGAGCGTTCGCCATTTCGAGCTGAATCAGCTCTTTGACACCTTCGCGCTTAATAAACTGGCTGCGGTGTTTACTTTTTACCTCTTCAAGACTTTTTTTGATCTCCTGCGCCGGCAGTTTATACCAGCCGCGAGCCTGTTTCTCTCCGCCCATTTCCAGCCACAGCGATGAATAACTGGCTTTCACCAGATCGCTTTTCACGTGGTAATCGGAATCGATCGCGTAGACCGTAGTGATGCCGAAATAACGCAGGAAACCATACAGCACGCTCATGATGATATTTTTCGGCCGCGCGCCATGCAGCTCTTTGGTCAGCACCTTCACCTCATCATTGGTGATATCTTTCCCGCCCTGTATTCCGCCGATATAAGCGCGGCCATCGTCGGTACAGGAAAAACAGACGCTATAAACGCGCCGGTCGCCGAGAAACAGCTGCAGCATCAGCTCACCCTCCTCCTGAAACGGCGATGCCAGCAGCTTAACGTCAAGCTTTTCGCCATTTTTCAGAGGAATAGCAAACATCGTCCGGCCAAAATCCGCCACGTTATAGAGCTGCGGCAGCACATCGGGCTGAAACGTTTTCTCGATAAAATTCAGCGAACCGTGGGCAATATCCAGCTTGCGCCGTTTTGACATCCGTTTATTAAGATAGGCCTTAAAGGGTTTATCCTCGAAAGGCACCAGTCCCTGGGTCACGGCGGTCAATCGTGCGCACTGATATTTGGCGCAAAGTCCTTGATATTCTCTGTATTTACCTCCTGCGAGCGAGAGCTCTCTGCATTTTCGTAAGAATTTTTTATAGCTTATTTTGACCTGACCGATCACTTTATTATGTTTACGCCATTCTTTGATGGCGCCTGTAACAGTATGTTCCATTGATTAAGATCCATAGATTCATCCATAATCGCGGCCATATTAACATAAAAGCCATTCGTCAATGCTTAATTACACCTTCGTTGTCCTTTCATTTAATATTTAGGCAGGAAATTATTCTGGTGGAGATATTTAAAGCTAACGCCATCCTGTCAACGGTTATTTATGGTGGGTTTTATCTGCTGCCGGCGGACTTAACGCTCTGTGCGTTCGGCGCGAAGAGCGGTTACCTCCGCAGGCGGTTATGCCCTATACTTGACGCTGATTCAAAACCAGCAACGATAGGTAACTTATGGAAATTGATCTCGACAACCTGGTCTTCAGCGGCCTGGATGAAGCGGAAGAGCGCAACGCGGAGCGTCTGGAAGAAGCGGACAAAAAAGCCCAGGCGATCGTTGCCGATGACGATTGCGGCGACGCCTGCAAAATCTGATTATCAAACCGGCCTGCGGGCCGGTTTTTTTGCCCCCCCGCCCCCTCAGGTGGGTAAATACCCTTTCAACGTATCCAGCAGCGCCTGCGCCGCCTTCGACAGCGGCAGATGTCCGGCATGGATCGCCCCAACGCACTTTTCAATCGGCGGATCGCTGAGCGGAATGCACACTGCCCCCAGCGAGGTCATCTGCGTTTTGCATAGCGCCGGCACCGCGCTGCCTCCCAGACCGCTGGCTACCATCCTCCCCACCGTCACCAGTTGGTGGCTCTCCAGCGCCACGTCCAGCTGACGCCCGCTGCGCGCCAGCGCCTCCTCCAGCATCAGGCGCACCGCCGAGGGACGCTGGAGGGTGATAAAGTCGAGAGTTAACAGCTCCTGCCAGGTGAGCTTTTTTTTCTTCGCCAGCGGCGATTGCCGGGGAACGATCGCCACGAAGCGGTCCACCGCCAGCGGGGTAAACAGCAGGTTGTGGTTGGGCGATGGCTCGAAAGCGATGCCCATCTCTACCCGCCCCTCACGCACCATCTCGATTACCTGCTCATTGATCACATCATGCACCGTGACGTTCACCCCGGCATAGCGGTCGCGGAAGGCTTTCAGCGCCTCCGGCAGAACGTTGGCGGCGAACGACGGCATCGCGGCGACCGAGATTTTGCCGCGCTGCAGGGTAAAGCTCTGGCGCATCGCCTCCTCAACGTTATCCCAGTCGGCCAGCAGTTGACGGACCATCGGCAGAAAGAGTTCCCCCTCCTGGGTGAGGGTCACTTTGCGGGTGCTGCGCTGCAGCAGCGCGCCCCCCAGCGCCTCCTCCAACCCTTTGATGGTCAGGCTGAGCGCTGGCTGCGACAGATTCAGCCTTTCGCTGGCGTGGGCGAAATTGAGAGTGTGAGCTACCGCTAAAAACGCGCGTAACTGTTTGACACTCATTCTCATTTTTCATCCTGTTAACTAATTGAAAGAAATTAGTTAACAGGAAATTAATTAAATTTCCAAATGAGTGAGTCACAAATTCAAAATTATCAAATCAGTCGCCCGCGCCAATGATAAGGGTATCGCAAGGCAGGAGAGACAAGATGGCAGGACTGGATAAACGCGTCGCCAGCTACGAAGCGGCGCTGGAAGGGTTAACGGACGGCATGACGCTGCTCGCCGGCGGCTTCGGCCTGTGCGGTATACCCGAGAATTTGATCGCCGAGGTGAAGCGTCGCCAGGTGAAGGGGCTGACGGTGGTTTCCAACAACTGCGGCGTCGATGGCTTCGGTCTCGGCATGCTGTTGGAGTCGCGCCAGGTCAGCAAGGTAGTGGCCTCTTACGTCGGGGAAAACGCGCTGTTTGAACAGCTGGTGCTGAGCGGCGAGCTGGCGGTAGAGCTCACCCCGCAGGGAACGCTGGCGGAAAAAATCCGCGCCGGCGGCGCCGGGATCCCCGGCTTTTACACCGCCACCGGCTATGGCACGCCGGTCGCCGAAGGCAAAGAGGTGCGCCAGTTCGACGGTAAAAATTACATTCTTGAACAAGCTATTCGCGGCGATTTCGCCCTCGTGAAGGGCTGGAAGGCTGACTGGTATGGCAATGTGGTTTATCGCCATACCGCACAGAATTTCAACCCGCTGATGGCCACCGCCGGGCGCATTACGGTGGTGGAGGTGGAAGAGATTGTGCCGCCGGGCGAACTGCCGCCCTCCGCCATTCACACCCCGGGGATCTATGTCGACCGGCTGATCGTCGGGCAATTCGAAAAACGCATTGAACAGCGCACCTTGCGCGCCGGAGGGCACTGAGATGTTAACCCGCGAACAAATGGCGATGCGCGTCGCCCAGGAGCTGCGCGACGGCGACTACGTCAACCTCGGGATCGGTATCCCGACGCTGGTGGCCAATTACATTCCCGCCGGCATTGAAGTGATGCTCCAGTCGGAGAACGGCCTGCTGGGGATGGGCGAGTTTCCCGATGAGCAAACTCTCGACGCCGACATGATCAACGCCGGCAAACAGACCGTCACCGCGCAAACCGGGGCGGCGATCTTCGATTCGGCCCAGTCGTTCGCCATGATCCGCGGCGGCCACGTCGATCTTACGGTTCTTGGCGCCTTTGAGGTCGACGTCGCAGGGAATATCGCCTCGTGGATGATCCCCGGAAAAATGGTCAAGGGGATGGGCGGCGCCATGGACCTGGTGGCCGGCGCGCAGAACATCATCGTGGTGATGACCCACGCCTCAAAGAACGGCGAATCCAAACTGCTGCCGCAGTGCACCCTGCCGCTCACCGGCGTGGGCTGCATTCGCCGGGTGCTCACCGACCTGGCCCTGCTGGACATTGTCGACGGGGCGTTTGTCCTGCGCGAAGTGGCCCCGGGGGTCAGCCCCGACGAAGTGATGCGTAAAACGGCGGGACGGCTGATCGTCGCCGACGACGTGCGCGAAATGCGCTTCAGCTAAGGAGAGACCATGACCGATATTGCCATAGTTGCTGCCGTACGCACCCCGGTCGGCAGCTTTCGCGGCGCCTTCGCCCCGCTTTCCGCCGTCGACCTCGGCGCGGCAGTGGTGCGCAGCCTGCTTGAACGCTGCCAGCTGCCCGCCGCAGCGGTCGATGAACTGATTTTCGGCCAGGTGCTCACCGCCGGCTGCGGGCAGAACCCGGCGCGCCAGACCGCGCTGCGGGCCGGCCTGCCGGTGGACACTCCAGCGGTCACCGTCAATCTGGTGTGCGGCTCAGGGCTGAAAGCGGTTCAGCAGGCGGTGCAGGCGATCCGCTGCGGCGACGCCGAGATCGTTATCGCCGGCGGCCAGGAGAGCATGAGCAATGCTCCCTATCTGATGAATGGCGCCCGCGACGGCCTGCGTTTCGGCCATGCCAGCCTGCAGGACAGCATGCTCCAGGACGGCCTATGGGACGCTTTTAACGACTACCACATGGGCATTACCGCCGAGAACCTTGCCGACGCCTTCGACATCAGCCGCGAGCGCCAGGACGCCTTCGCCGCCAGCTCCCAGCGCAAAGCGGCGGCCGCTATCGCCGCCGGACGCTTTCGCGAGGAGATCGTCCCGGTCAGCGTCCCGCAGGGCAAAAAGCCGCCGCGTGTCGTGACCGACGATGAGCAACCGCGCCCGGAGACCAGCGAGCAGCAGCTGGCCCAGCTGCGCCCGGCGTTTCGCCCGGCTGACGGCAGCGTCACCGCCGGGAATGCCTCATCGCTGAACGACGGCGCTGCGGCGGTCCTGCTGATGAGCGTCGATAAAGCGCACGAGCTTGGGCTGCCGGTGCTGGCGCGCATTGTCAGCGCGGCGGTCGCCGGGGTCGACCCGTCGGTGATGGGCATCGGCCCGGTGAGCGCCTGCCGCCAGGCGCTGCAGCGCGCCGGCTGGACGCTGGACGAGGTGGATCTGATCGAAGCCAACGAGGCCTTTGCCGTCCAGGCGCTGGCCGTCGGCCAGCTGCTCGAATGGGACAGCGAGAAGGTCAACGTTAACGGCGGCGCCATCGCCCTTGGCCATCCCATCGGCGCCTCCGGCTGCCGGATCCTCGTCAGTCTGGTGCATGAGATGCAGCGCCGGGGCGCCAGCAAAGGGCTGGCCACCCTGTGCGTCGGCGGCGGACAGGGCATCGCCATGACCCTTCAACGTTAACAGGAGCCACTATGTTTACACCACGCCTGGCGGTACTCGGCGCCGGACTGATGGGCGTCGGCATTGCCTGCCATTTCGCCCGTCACGGTCACGCCGTCCGCCTGTATGACACCGATCCGCAACGTCTCGCCGAGATACCCACAGTAGCCGAGGCGATCCTGCGCGAGCTGGAGGCGAGCGGTCAGCAGGCTCCCGCCGACCGCGACGCCGTGCTGAGCCGTTTAACCCCTACCCCGGCGCTGCAAGCGCTGGCGGACGCCACGCTGCTGATTGAAGCGATCCCCGAACGGCTGGGGCTGAAGCACGCCCTGTATGCCGAACTGGAAACGCTGATCGCCGACGAGGCGATTATCGCCAGCAACACCAGCGGCCTGCCGCCGGATCGGCTGGCGCAGGGCATGCGCCTCCCGGAACGGCTACTGATCGCCCATTTCTGGCATCCGCCGCACCTGATCCCGCTGGTGGAAGTGGTGCCCGGGAGCGCCACCCTGCCTCATCTGGCGCGCCAGGTGAGCGACTTTTGCGCCGCCTGCGCGCTGGAAGCGGTGGTGCTCAACCGCGCCGCGCCGGGCTTTGTCGGCAACCGGCTGCAGTTCGCCCTGCTGCGCGAAGCGCTGCATATCGTCCACAGCGGCATCGCGTCCCCGGAGGTGGTGGACCAGGTGATGCGCGCCTCGCTGGGGCGCCGCTATGCGATGGTCGGCCCGCTGGAGGCAGCGGACATGACCGGCCTGGCGACGGTCCAGGATATCTGCCAGCACTTGCTGCCGGAGCTGGCCAGCGGCACCGAGATGATGTCGCTGGTGGCGGAGAAAGTAGCGCGAGGCGACACCGGCGCCCGCAGCGGGCAAGGCTTTTACCGCTGGGACGAGGCCCGGCGCCAGCGCATCCAGTCGCGCCGGGAACACCAGCTGCGCTTCGCCCTGAAACCCTAGTATCTCGTTCTGTACCCCTACAATAACAATGAGAGTGAGACGTCGTGATGAGTGTGATAATAGCCCTGGCCGCGCTGGCATTACTGATGCTGGCAGCCTACCGTGGATACAGCGTGATCCTCTTTGCGCCGATCGCCGCCCTCGGCGCGGTGCTGCTCACCGACCCGGGCGCGGTCGGCCCGGCCTTTACCGGCCTGTTTATGGAAAAAATGGTCGGCTTTGTGAAGCTCTATTTCCCGGTGTTTCTGCTGGGCGCGGTATTCGGCAAGCTGATTGAGCTGTCGGGATTCTCGCGGTCGATTGTCGCCGCCGCCATCCGCATCCTTGGACGCCGCCATGCGATCCCGGTGATCGTGCTGGTGTGCGCCCTGCTGACCTACGGCGGGGTGTCGCTGTTTGTGGTGGCCTTTGCCGTCTACCCTTTCGCCGCCGAGCTGTTTCGCCAGAGCGGGATCCCCAAACGGCTGATCCCGGCCACCGTCGCCCTCGGGGCCTTCTCGTTTACCATGGACGCCCTGCCCGGCACGCCGCAGATCCAGAATATTATTCCCACCAGCTTCTTCGGCACCAACGCCTGGGCGGCCCCGTGGCTGGGGCTTATCGGCTCGCTGTTCATTATCCTCTTCGGTTTGCTGTGGCTGGAGCGCCAGCGCCGCAAAGCGCAGGCCAGCGGCGAAGGCTATGGGACCGACCTGCAAAATGAGCCGGAGACCCCGGATGATATCAACCTGCCGCATCCGCTGATCGCTATCGCCCCGCTGCTGCTGGTGGGGGTGCTGAATCTGCTGTTTACCCACTGGATCCCGCAGTGGTACGGCGCCAGCCATGAGCTCACCCTCCCGGGTCTGGCGAAGCCTGTGGTCACCGAGGTGGGGAAAATCACCGCCATCTGGGCGGTACAGGCGGCGCTGCTCTCCGGCATTGTGCTGGTACTGGTCTGCGGCTACCGCAATATTCGCGGCCGGCTGGCGGAAGGAAGCCGGACGGCGGTGGGCGGGGCTATTCTCGCGGCGATGAACACCGCCTCTGAGTATGGCTTCGGCGCGGTTATCGCCGCCCTGCCGGGTTTCCTGGTGCTGTCGAAAGCCCTCGCGGCTATTCCCAATCCGCTGTTAAACGAGGCGATCAGCGTCACGGTGCTGGCCGGGATCACCGGCTCGGCCTCCGGGGGAATGAGCATCGCCCTGGCGGCGATGTCCGAGACCTTTGTCGCCGCCGCCCACGCCGCCAATATTCCGCTTGAGGTCCTGCACCGCGTCGCCGCCATGGCCAGCGGCGGCATGGATACCCTGCCGCATAACGGGGCGGTGATCACCCTGCTGGCGATCACCGGCCTGAGCCATCGCCAGGCCTACGGCGGCATTTTCGCCATCACGGTGATCAAAAGCCTCGCGGTACTGTTTGTCATTGCCACGTTCTATGTGACCGGCATTGTCTGAGACCCGACTGAAGGAGAAATATGATGAATTTAAACGGTAAAACAGCGCTGGTCACCGGCTCCACCAGCGGCATCGGCTTAGGGATCGCCAAAGTGCTGGCGCAGGCAGGCGCCCAGCTGGTGCTCAATGGCTTCGGCGACAGCAGCCACGCCCGGGCTGAAGTCGCCGCGCTGGGCAAGATCCCCGGCTATCACGACGCCGACCTGCGCGACGTCGGGCAGATCGAGGCGATGATGCGCTATGCCGAAAGCACCTTCGGCGGCGTCGATATCGTGATCAATAACGCCGGCATCCAGCACGTGGCCCCGGTGGAGCAGTTCCCGGTGGACAAATGGAACGACATCATCGCGATCAATCTCTCCAGCGTCTTCCACACCACTCGCCTGGCGCTGCCGGGCATGCGCCAGCGCAACTGGGGGCGCATCATCAACATTGCCTCAGTGCATGGCCTGGTGGCGTCGAAAGAGAAATCGGCCTATGTCGCCGCCAAGCACGCGGTGGTCGGCCTGACTAAAACCGTGGCCCTGGAAACCGCGCGCAGCGGCATCACCTGCAACGCCATCTGCCCCGGCTGGGTGCTGACCCCGCTGGTGCAGCAGCAGATCGATAAGCGCATCGCCGAGGGGGTCGACCCGGAGCAGGCCAGCGCCCAGCTGCTGGCGGAAAAGCAGCCCTCCGGGGAGTTTGTCACCCCGCAGCAACTGGGCGAAATGGCGCTGTTCCTGTGCAGCGACGCCGCCGCCCAGGTGCGCGGCGCGGCGTGGAACATGGACGGCGGCTGGGTGGCGCAGTAAGCCGCTGGCGTCGCGAAGATCAGAACATCGCCAGAAAGCGTTTCACCGTGCGCGAGCGCTCGAAGCGCCGCCAGGCGATGGCGATATCGGTCTTCAGCGGCGCCCCGCTGAGCGGGTGATAGCTGACGTTCGGCTGCTGGATGCAGGTCATTGACTGCGGGACCAGCGCGAAGCCGAACCCGGCATTGACCATGCTCAGCGACGACGAAATCTGCGACGACTGCCAGGCGCGCTCCATATCGATGCCGGCGCGCAGGCAGCTGTTGTACACCAGCTCATACAGCCCCGGAGCCACTTCCCGCGGGAAGAGGATCGGCGCCACGTCGCGCAGCTGCTCCAGGGCCAGGGTCGGCTGCGTCGCCAGCGGGTTATCGCGCGGCAGCGCGATAACCATCGGCTCCTCATCGATAATCCGCAGATTAAAAGCCTTACTGCTCTCGCACGGCAGACGGACGAAGGCAATATCCAGCTCGGCCTCGCTCAGGGCGGTCATCAGATTGGCCATGTTGTCTTCCATCTGGTGCAGGGTCACCCCGGGGTGGTCGAGCTGAAAACGGTGCAGCAGCGTGAAGATTTGCGGGTGGAAAGCATCAGAACTGGTAATGCCTAGCGACAGGCTGCCGTTCATCCCGCGGGCAATGCCCTTGGCCTTCTCCAGCGCCGCATCGCTCATGGCGAGGATCTGACGGGCATCCTCATAGAACGACTCACCGGCCTCGGTGAGCTCCACCCCGCGGGTCAAACGCCGAAACAGCGGGGTCCCCACCTCGCGCTCAAGCCGCTGAATTTGCTGACTTAACGGAGGCTGTGAAATACCCAGTTCCTTGGCGGCCTGGGTGAAGTGCCGCGTCCTGGCGACGGCGACAAAATAGCGAAGATAACGAAGTTCCATATCGAAAACGTCTCAAACCAGCATGGTTTCTATATTGGAACTGTGAGCTGAATCGGGTCAACATTTATTTAACCTTTCTTATATTTGTTGAACGAGGAAGTGGTATATGAATCATTCTGCTGAATGCACCTGCGAAGAGAGTCTATGCGAAACCCTGCGGGCGTTTTCCGCGCAGCATCCCGAGAGCGTGCTCTATCAGACATCGCTCATGAGCGCCCTGCTAAGCGGGGTTTACGAAGGGAGCACCACCATCGCCGACCTGCTGAAGCACGGCGATTTCGGTCTCGGCACCTTTAATGAGCTGGACGGGGAGCTGATCGCTTTTAGCAGTCAGGTCTATCAGCTGCGGGCCGACGGCAGCGCGCGCAAAGCCCAGCCGGAGCAGAAAACGCCGTTCGCGGTGATGACCTGGTTCCAGCCGCAGTACCGGAAAACTTTCGACCACCCGGTGAGCCGCCAGCAGCTGCACGAGGTGATCGACCAGCAAATTCCCTCTGACAACCTGTTCTGCGCCCTGCGCATCGATGGCCATTTCCGCCATGCCCATACCCGCACCGTACCGCGCCAGACGCCGCCGTACCGGGCGATGACCGACGTCCTCGACGATCAGCCGGTGTTCCGCTTTAACCAGCGCGAAGGGGTACTGGTCGGCTTCCGTACCCCGCAGCATATGCAGGGGATCAACGTCGCCGGGTATCACGAGCACTTTATTACCGATGACCGCAAAGGCGGCGGTCACCTGCTGGATTACCAGCTCGACCACGGAGTGTTGACCTTCGGCGAAATTCACAAGCTGATGATCGACCTGCCCGCCGACAGCGCGTTCCTGCAGGCCAATCTGCATCCCGATAATCTCGATGCCGCCATCCGTTCCGTAGAAAGTTAAGGGGGTCACATGGACAAACAGTATCCGGTACGCCAGTGGGCGCACGGCGCCGATCTCGTCGTCAGCCAGCTGGAAGCCCAGGGGGTACGTCAGGTGTTCGGCATCCCTGGCGCCAAAATCGACAAGGTATTCGACTCACTGCTGGATTCCTCCATTCGCATTATTCCGGTACGCCACGAAGCCAACGCCGCGTTTATGGCCGCCGCCGTCGGGCGCATTACCGGTAAAGCCGGCGTGGCGCTGGTCACCTCCGGCCCGGGCTGCTCCAACCTGATCACCGGTATGGCCACCGCCAACAGCGAAGGCGACCCGGTGGTGGCCCTGGGCGGCGCGGTGAAACGCGCCGATAAAGCCAAACAGGTCCACCAGAGTATGGATACGGTGGCGATGTTCAGCCCGGTGACGAAATACGCCGTCGAGGTGACCGCGCCGGACGCGCTGGCGGAAGTGGTCTCCAACGCCTTCCGCGCCGCCGAGCAGGGCCGCCCGGGCAGCGCTTTCGTCAGCCTGCCGCAGGATGTGGTCGATGGCCCGGTCAGCGGCAAAGTACTGCCGGCCAGCGGGGCCCCGCAGATGGGCGCCGCGCCGGATGCCGCCATCGACCAGGTGGCGAAGCTTATCGCTCAGGCGAAAAACCCGATCTTCCTGCTCGGCCTGATGGCCAGCCAGCCGGAAAACAGCGCGGCGCTGCGCCGTTTGCTGGAGGCCAGCCATATTCCGGTCACCAGCACCTATCAGGCCGCCGGGGCGGTGAATCAGGATAACTTCTCTCGCTTCGCCGGCCGGGTCGGGCTGTTTAACAACCAGGCTGGGGATCGTCTGCTGCAGCTCGCCGACCTGGTGATCTGCATCGGCTACAGCCCGGTGGAATATGAACCGGCGATGTGGAACAGCGGCAACGCGACGCTGGTGCATATCGACGTCCTGCCCGCCTATGAAGAGCGCAACTACACCCCGGACGTCGAGCTGGTGGGCGATATCGCCGGCACCCTCAACAAGCTGGCGCAAAATATCGATCGCCGGCTGGTGCTCTCCCCGCAGGCGGCGGAGATCCTCCGAGACCGCCAGCACCAGCGCGAACTGCTGGACCGCCGCGGCGCGCAGCTGAATCAGTTTGCTCTGCATCCGCTGCGCATCGTTCGCGCCATGCAGGATATCGTCAACAGCGACGTCACGCTGACCGTGGACATGGGCAGCTTCCATATCTGGATTGCCCGCTACCTGTACAGCTTCCGCGCCCGTCAGGTGATGATCTCCAACGGCCAGCAGACCATGGGCGTCGCCCTGCCCTGGGCCATCGGCGCCTGGCTGGTCAATCCTGAGCGCAAAGTGGTCTCCGTCTCCGGCGACGGCGGCTTCCTGCAGTCGAGCATGGAGCTGGAGACCGCTGTCCGCCTGAAAGCCAACGTGCTGCACCTGATCTGGGTCGATAACGGCTACAACATGGTGGCCATCCAGGAAGAGAAAAAATATCAGCGCCTGTCCGGCGTCGAGTTCGGGCCGATGGATTTTAAAGCCTATGCCGAGTCCTTCGGCGCCAAAGGGTTTGCCGTGGAAAGCGCCGAGGCGCTGGAGCCGACCCTGCGCGCGGCGATGGACGTCGACGGCCCGGCGGTGGTGGCCATTCCGGTGGATTATCGCGATAACCCGCTGCTGATGGGCCAGCTGCATCTGAGTCAGATTCTGTAAGTCATCACAATAAGGAAAGGAAAATGAAAAAAGTCGCACTTGTTACCGGCGCCGGCCAGGGGATTGGTAAAGCTATCGCCCTTCGTCTGGTGAAGGATGGATTTGCCGTGGCCATTGCCGATTATAACGACGCCACCGCCAAGGCGGTCGCCTCCGAAATTAACCAGGCCGGCGGCCGTGCCGTGGCGGTGAAAGTGGATGTCTCCGACCGCGATCAGGTGTTCGCCGCCGTCGAACAGGCGCGCAAAACGCTGGGCGGCTTCGACGTCATCGTCAACAACGCCGGCGTGGCGCCGTCCACGCCGATCGAGTCCATTACCCCGGAGATTGTCGACAAAGTCTACAACATCAACGTCAAAGGGGTGATCTGGGGCATTCAGGCGGCGGTCGAAGCCTTTAAGAAAGAGGGGCACGGCGGGAAAATCATCAACGCCTGTTCCCAGGCCGGCCACGTCGGCAACCCGGAGCTGGCGGTGTATAGCTCCAGTAAATTCGCGGTGCGCGGCTTAACCCAGACCGCCGCTCGCGACCTCGCGCCGCTGGGCATCACAGTCAACGGCTACTGCCCGGGGATCGTCAAAACGCCGATGTGGGCCGAAATTGACCGCCAGGTGTCAGAAGCCGCCGGTAAACCGCTGGGCTACGGTACCGCCGAGTTCGCCAAACGCATCACCCTCGGTAGGCTATCCGAGCCGGAAGATGTCGCCGCCTGCGTCTCCTATCTTGCCAGCCCGGATTCTGATTATATGACCGGTCAGTCATTGCTGATCGACGGCGGGATGGTGTTTAACTAATAAATAATAAGCTCTGACATGGCTTGCCCCTGCTTGTACGCAGGGGCTTTTTTTGGTTTGGGTGTAAGTGTAAGCATCCTGGCGAAACGAAGCATCAATATTTGCGGGCTTCTGGCGTTATTAGTTACGCTTCTGGCACGACGTGGGCAATTCAGTTGAAAATATACTTCGAGGGCTCAGGCTCCAGCACTGCGGTCCGGAAGATGTTCATGTGGTGATGGAGGCCACCGGTGTTTACCACGAACGGCTGGCTACTGAGTTACATGATGCCGGTTACCTTCTGTTAAGAGACTGGCCTCCATTCAATTATCGGATGTATTGGATGGCCAGTGAATTTTTACAGTGAATAATCATTGTTATAAAAATGTGAAAAATATATAGGCCGTTCATCTCCACCACAATTCTGCCTGAACGCCAAAGCTTAACTGACGGCTTTTATCGTCATTGAAACTGAAATTAGTAATTTCGTTATGAATTGCATCCATATAGGTGGTATAGAAGCGAATTTCCGGGCGTGATTTTAACATGCTATTTGCAACTTTAAGTGCATGATAAACTGTTGCTTTATAGCCTGATTCTCGAAGAGTTCCGTCGATATTAGTATTTCTTTGATTAAAATAAGCCAACTCTATTCCTGTTTGATTATACTGATCCCAAATCCAGGCTGGCCGAACCACTGCACGCAAAAATTCCGAGTCAGAGTGTGGATGTTTATCTTCAATGGTATGAATATTTTTAGCCATCCCAGCAACTACTGTGCTGGCCATTATTATATTGGGGGATAAATAATTTTCCCCTTGTGTGATAAAGCGCCATGTATAGCCACTGGCACTGCCTGGTATATACAAATAGCCCGGTTCTGAGTCATTTATTTTAGCCATGCTACTAGCAATCGAATTATTACCAAGTTGAAACCCAAATTCATTGAAACCACCATCATCATGTTGTGTGGTTAAAGTGATAGTTCCCATTGCAGCATCTTTAAATTCGATATCATTCTGGCTATCTGTTTTATTTGCCATATGATATTTACCATCTATTTCCAATGTCTTATTATGAGATACAGGTATTTTATTATAACGAAAATCAATGAAATTCGTGTTGACTGTTTCATCAGCAGCATCCTTATCCTGACGTTGTAATGCAATATCCAAACTACCAACAGGCAATGTGATATTTTCTAAGCCTACACCGCCTGCGGTTACTGCATTATGATATTTCCAGTCAAGCATCTGGAGTTCTCTTTTAGCAATTTTATGCTTACCAACCCACAATATTGCATCAGGAATTGGTGGTATAAAACCCGTGGTTTTTAGATACATATCTGAAAATTGTAGATAACTGCCCTTCTCAGAGGGTGTATCGAACCATCCACTGGAATTTGACTGGCTAACATTACCGTCCAGAGTAACGATTGCTTCAGCCTCTCTAGTTTGATCTTTAAACACTCGCTGTGTAAAGGTGAGATCAAACCACCCCGTGTTTTCATTACCATATCGTCCAAGACTACCAATGGCATAGTCTTTCGGACCACCATTGGTTGTTGTTGCCATTCCTGCACGAAAATAACCGGAATAATTAAACCCTATTTCCTTCTTAATCTTTAACGCAAGATCGTGGAATTCACTATCCGACATATTATTAAATGTACCTGCCTCATTCGTCGAGGCGAATAATGGTTCACATGTCGTTATTTTATTCGTAATTAATTTTTTATTGTCATTCTCTTTGAATTTTAACTTATCGTCGTTCGATAACTCTTCCTTTAACTTCCGAACAATTGCATCAATATCCTCCGGCGAAAGAGTCGGTGCAGAAATAGCATAAGCATTAACTAGTAGAAGTGCAGAAATACATATAAGCTTTGTAAGGCTGTTCTTGATTGCCATCAATTAGTACCCTTGTGATTTTGATTTTATTGTTGTTTGCCAAGCGTTAACAATAAGTATTTATGAACACTATCATCTGTTAAATAAAAGATAAACAGCATCCCCCCATCTAATTTTTAGGTTAACCAGATGGGGTATACTTTATAATTAATCAAATAAATAATTCAGGGCCTGGACAAGCCATTCTTGCTAATCACATCTTTATACCACCAGAAGCTTTTTTTCGGGATTCTGGCGAGCTCTTTAAGATCAAATTCATCACGATCAACATATATAAATCCATACCGCTTGCCATAGCCTTGATGGGTGCTGATTAAGTCTATAGCGGCCCAGGGACAATAAGCGAAAATTTCTACACCATCGGTTATTGCAAGCTGCATTTGTTCAATATGCTTTTGTAAATAATCAATGCGGTATTGATCATCAATTTTACCATTTACAAGACAATCATGTTGACCTAACCCATTTTCAGAGATCATGATGGGTAATCGATATTTATCCCATACGGCTCTTAAAGTCGTGCGAAAACCTATAGGGTCGACCAGCCAGTTATAATCTGTTTTCTCGAGATAAGGGTTAACTGCTGCCCGATAAATACCTTCCTCACCATAGGTGATCTGCTGATCACCTTCGCGGAAGGTAATATCATGACCATCATTACGACTCGCACTGACCGTCATTGTGGCATAATAATTAATAGAAATGAAATCAGGGTTAGCATTCTTCAGTATTTCATCATCTCCCTCCAGGACATCAGGCTGATAACCTCGATCACATAAATATGACCAGGCAAGGCTGTTATATTGGCCATAAACTGCCATATCAAGATAAAGCCAACAACGAATTGCCATCCAGTTGTCTGCTGCAATAATATCCTCTGGATGGCAGGACGCTGGGTATACCGATATAATATTTGGTGCTGGTCCAATCTTACCCTCAGGCACACGTTCGTGGCACAGTTTCATCACTGCTGCCTGTGCTACAAACATATGGTGTGCTTCCTGGTAAGCGTGTTTTTTGCTGTTATGTTTTTTTCCAATGGCATTACCGTGTAAAATCATTACGTTTTGTTCGTTTATAGTTAAAAAATATTTTACCCGGTCACCAAAACGATCAAATATCAATCTCGCGTATTCTATAAATGCATCAATGGTTTTTCTTGAACTCCATCCACCTTGCTCTTCAAGTTTCAATGGCAAGTCAAAGTGATACAGAGTCAATATAGGCTCTATATTGTAACGCAACAGCTCATCAATTAAATTATTATAGAAATCAACCCCTTTCTCGTTTATTTCACCTTGCCCCTGAGGCAATACTCTCGACCATGAAACTGAAAAACGATAACTTTTTAATCCCATTTGAGCAAATAAACGAACGTCTTCTTTATAGCGATGATAATGATCGCTCGCTACAGTAAAATCGGTAATGTCAGCATGCCGGGCACCAAGGGCATCCTGGACCGAAGGACCTTTGCCATCGCAATTCCACCCTCCTTCAACCTGGAAAGCTGAAGTCGATGCTCCCCATAAAAATTCATCCGGAAAAACTTTAAGATTTTTGTATAGCATATTAAGCCCTTAATATTATTGATTCGGAATACATTTATAACTTGACGCTCATTATCTTTTTCGTGGCGTCAATTACCTTGTGTTGGTCTTGTGTATATTCAAGCTCTGAAGTTTCTTCAAGATTAGTAATAATAACAGGGGTGTGCAGAGAAAGACCGGCTGCGCTAATCGCCCCAATATCAAATTCAATCATGAGTTGTCCTGAAGTCACCTTCTGTCCTTTTTCAATGTAAGACTTAAAGGGCGCCCCTTTCAATGACACGGTATCAATACCAACATGGATCAATAATTCAATACCATTATTTGATTCCAGACAGATAGCATGTAAAGTCGGGAAAACTGAAACAACGGTACCGTCAAATGGTGCCAATACCTTTCCTTCAACAGGAACGATGGCTAATCCTTTTCCAAGGGCACCGGAAGAGAAAACTTCATCCTCTACTTCTTCTAATGGGATTACATTCCCTTTTATTGGATTCATTATCCCTTCTATATTATTTTTTTCTGCTGAAATGTGCGATTCTGCAGGTGCTTCATCATTATCGGTACACACTGAAGCCGGTTCGTATTTCAGACTAAGAATATAGGTAAGGATAGCCGTTACTATAACGGAAATAAGTAATGCAATAAGAATATTAAAGATGTTCCACAGGTTCTCGCCAAGATATAAAGGCAGGGCTGGAAGTCCTGATGATCCCACGGCATAACGATACACATCTGTAATCCCGGCATATAAACCACCGCAAGCGGCTCCTGTCATACAAGCGATTAACGGGTATTTTTTTGGTAAATTTACACCATAGAGTGCAGGCTCTGTAATCCCCATTAGTGCAGTGATTCCTGAAGAACGAGCGATTTGACGAGTAGTATTATCCTGAGTTCTAAAACCAACAACCAGCGCAGCAACGGCCTGACTGATATTGGCTATCATCGCACCTGGACCAATAATATTTTCGACTTTTAATGTTGTAAGTTGTGCAATAGAAAGTGGCGTAATGCTAAAATGAATGCCAAACATAACTAATATTGGCCAAAGTGTTGCTACAAGGAAAACCACTGTCCAACTACCGACAGATTGTAAACCCACAAAAGCTAATGCAATATAATCTCCAATATACCCTCCCAGTGGACCAAGCAGCGTTAACCCTATAATACCGACAAACATCAGAGTCAACATAGGGACAAAGATAATCTTGATGGCATTAGGCACTATTGTATTCAAAAAACGTTCAACAAATGACTGTAACCAAACAATGAGTAAAATTGGAACAACAGAGGAACCATAGTTTACGAGCCTAACAGGCAACCCAAAAATCTCTATTGGATCGCCTGTCAATCGTAACTGGACAAATTGAGGATGAAGTAAAATACCACCAAGCACTGCGGCAAGTATTGGATTGCACTTTAATTTTGATGCCGCATTATAGGCAAGTAAAATTGGCAAAAAGTAAAAAACAGCGTCAGACATAAAGTTTATAACTACATAGGTCTTCTCTTCCTTACCAATAATGTTAAACACGACAAGTAAAGCCAGCAATGCTTTTACCATCCCTGCCCCGGAAATAGCGGGTATGAGAGGGTTGAATGTTCCAGAGATAAAGTCCATAACTGAACTTAAACTTATTTTTCTATTCTTCGATGTGGATATATTAGAACTGCTGGAGCTGCGTGCTGGGTACGCGTCATTAAATGCATCAAAAACATCCTTAACATGAGTGCCGACAACCACCTGGCACTGACCTCCACTCATAATGACATTGATTACCCCTTCAAGGGATTTCAATTTAGCAATGTCAATATTATTATCAACCAAAACAAATCTCAACCGAGTTTGGCAATGGGTTAAATCTTTTACATTCCCAATCCCGCCAATATGAGAAATTATAGAGGTTATCAGATTATGGTATTTACCGCTCATTAAGATTCTCCAGTTTTTGATGCTGGGAATCTAACAGTTGAAAAATATTGAATCAAATACCTTTAAACTATGCATTACTATGCCTCACAGGCATGGTAATCGTAATGACACAGCAACAAAACCTCTTGATAATCATCGGGTTTGTTTTTTTCGCTTTTACATAAACTACTGTTACTGGTCGATTTCAGTATGTCCATAATCATAAAACGAGATCCAGATGCTACTTTTACAGCATAAGAATTCAACCTCCTTTAAATAATGTGATGGATATCACAACTATAATGAAGATAAAGAGTTCATGTTTTGGCTGTTTGTCCGGTTAAATCACCCTGACATTAATCGTTAGACGTTGGCTATTAGTATTCAGGTTGGTTCAGATAGCGTGAAATCGTTTTAACAAATAAATCTGTTGCGGTATTAAATATACGGCCTTTTTTTCCATAGAACCAGGCTTTGTGTACGCCTTATCGGGTTAAACTGCCGAAAAGTTAATCCATTCACATTACGTACAAGTGGGCTATCAATACATACCACGTAACAAATACCTTTCCTGACGCTTTGAATAGGTATGACAAGACTGTTGTAGGTTCCTAATATATTAATATGATATTTCGAGCGGCCAAACCAGTTTTCTATTTCATTAATAACAGAAGGCCTCGCTGGAAGCATCAGTGGCTGATGGATCAGATCTTTCATTTCAACTTTTTCCTTTTTGGCTAAAGGATCGTCGACGGGTAGCAGCACACCCCATTCTTCATATGTGGGTAATCTTATGACGTTATAACTTAATGTATCAACCGGGTCTAATAACACACAAATATCAACCTCTCCTTCATCCATTTTTTTGATGATATATTCTGTTACGCCAGAATAGAAGTTAAACCTGACGTTAGGGTAAGATAAAGAGAAGGGTTTAATTAAGTCTAAAAGTAATTCGCTACCCTGTGACTCCACTATTCCAATGGTAACTTCACCAGAAACTAAAACATTCTTTTCGGTTAGTTCTTTTATTGTTAGTGCAGCAAGATCCAAAATATCTCTGGCGCGACTCTTTAATAATTTACCTTCTGGTGTGAGGGTCATTGCCCTGCCATTTTTTTCGAACAACTCCACACCAAGGCTCTGTTCAAGCATCATTAGCTGGCGACTTAATGTTGGCTGCGTAATGTGTAGCAAATCCGCAGCCTTGGTAATATTGTTAGTGTTTGAAACGGTCAGGAAGTAACGTAGAATTTTTAGGTCCATATAGCCACCAAATTTAACATATGAATCCCAACTATACTTGAGATATTAATAAGTGTTAACAGCCCATGGAGATTTTTGTTACCAATAGCGCATTATGAAAGCAGGGATGTTTGATGCGATCACCAATGTTACTTTGTCGGGACTGTACTTCGATTTTAATTCCATTGTCGACTACTTGTGAAAAAAACTCATAACACCATTCAATGGCGCATGCTGGTTCCCTTCATACCAGTGCAATACCCTGTCACATACAGAATTGCTGGCAATAAAAGAAGGAACACCGAATGAAGTATGTGAATCTGGGTCGTAGCGGGTTGAAAGTCTCCCGTCTTTGTCTCGGTTGTATGAGCTATGGCGAACCTGAACGGTTGCCTCAACCCTGGTCCCTGGATGAAAAGGCGTCACGTCCGCTCATTCGCCAGGCGCTTGAAGCCGGCATTAATTTTTTTGATACCGCGAATATCTACTCAGGCGGAAGTTCTGAAGAGATTACTGGAAAAGCGCTGAGAGAAATGGCCAGACGTGACGAGATCGTTGTAGCGACAAAGACCTTCTTTCCGTGGCGCAACTCACCCAATACCGGGTTTCTTTCCCGCAAGGCCATTTTTCAGTCTATTGACGATAGCCTGATGCGCTTAGGCATGGATTATGTGGATCTCTTTCAGATTCACCGCTTTGACCACTCCACGCCTGTTGAAGAGACCATGGAGGCTCTGCATGACCTCGTTAAAGCAGGAAAAGTACGTTACATCGGCGCATCTTCTATGGAAGCTTGGCGCTTTGCAAAAATGCAGCATACCGCTGAGCGTAACGGCTGGACCCGATTTATCACGATGCAACCGCAATACAACCTGCTTTACCGGGAAGAAGAGCGCGAGATGCTGCCCCTGTGTGAAGACCAGGGCATTGGGGTGATCCCCTGGAGTCCGATGGCACGCGGCAGGCTCACGCGCGACTGGAGTGTCACGTCCCGACGAACGCAAAACGATGCCTTTGCGTTAAAAATGTATGAGAACGCAGCCCTTCTGGATAAGCCCGTTATTGATGTTGTTGCCAGCATTGCCGAAAAGCACGCGGTGCCAAGAGCTCATGTTGCAATTGCCTGGCTGTTATCAAAATCCGTCATCACAGCACCGATCATTGGCGCAACGAAACCAGAACATCTTTCCACGGCTATCAGCGCGCTGGACTTTTCTCTGAGCGATGCCGAAATCATAGAACTCGAGGCACACTATCTGCCGCACCCCGTTGACGGGATCATTCCCCCGCTTCCGGATACGCCGCCTTCCCTCACGCCGCCTTCAGCAATCCAGAACTGTTAACACCCTGCCCTGGCCCGGCGTTGCCGGGTCTGCCAGACCACTCATTCCCGGTCACTGATGTGAAAAGGGAAACGGTGCCGGCGCGAATGCGCCCGATCGAAAAATCATCGCTCCACCAGGTTCGCTCCCGCTGTTGGCGACAATAAACAACTCGCGATGCCCGGGGCGGATCGCCAGGCTTGTCGATTTAAGGTTACGGCCTTTGTCGCGGTCAGGCAGCACAATTTGCCCAATCGGCAGTCCGTTGCGGTTGAAGACCATGACGCGGCCCTGGCCTGAGATGGCCACATATACATTGCCTTCGCTGTCGACACGGGCCCCGTCTGGCGCCGGCCCGGTGAACTGATAGGTAACAACTGAACCAAACGGGGCGACCGTGGTGGCGTCTGACAGTCTTACGCGATGAAGCCTGTTTTTAGCGTGTTCTGTGGCCCATATCTGAGTACCGTCAGGGTCAATCGCTATGCCGTTCCCGACTGCGAGCCCAGGCAGGATGGCATGAATTGACCCGACATTGGGACTAACGTAGAACACTCCACCCTGTGGATCGGCTGAATTTCCCCGGCTGTCAGTGAAATAAAATCCGCCCTGATTATCAAAGACCAGGTCGTTGACAAGAAATCCGGCATCAGGAGCAACAATCATCTGCTCACCGGTGCCGTTGGGTTCGATAGCCCGAACAGAACCTCGCTGCATATCGCCCACCGAGGCGATAAAGATCCGTCCATCCTTGTGTACCGCCAGGCCGGAAGCACCGAGCGTATTCTCCTTAAGGACAATGGAAAGCTGCCGCTCCGGGGTGAGCTTAAACACGCGCCCCGTCGCCACATCAACAAACAGCAGGTTATTGTTCCGATCGAACACGATCCCTTCGAGCACGAGCGACGCCTGTGAAACGCTGAAGTACGGCTGGGCCTCCACGGCCTGAAGAGAACGCTCCCAGGGCGGTATGGGGACGGCACTGCATGTAAGCGCGTTATGATTTAGTCCATTCATGTGGTTTATCCCCGGCAATAATACAGAGGGAGACTTCACCTGCAGTCTCCCTGTGACAGCAGGTATTAACTTTTATCAAACTGACTTTCGGTAAACGGATCGGCGCGACCGCCCTGCAATGGGATTTTGGCAAGCGCCGCATCGATTTCGCGTAGCTCGCTGTCCGTCAACCGGACTTGCGGTGCGCCGCTATTTTCTATCAGGTGCGGATATTGCGTCGTACCCGGGATAGGGACAATCCAGGGTCGCTGGGCCATTACCCAGGCCAGCGCGAACTGAACCGGAGTGGTGTTTTTGCGACGGGCCCAGGACTGCGCGAATTCAAGCAGCACCATGTTTTTGGCCAGGGCATCGGGCTGGAAGCGTGGCAGGTTATGCCGCCGATCTGTGCTGTCGAACCGCTGATCTGGATTGACTGCCCCGGCAAGGAAACTGCGGGCGGTCGGGCAGTAAGGTACGAAACCGATACCCAGCTCTTCGAGCGTCGGAAATATCCGCGTCTCCGGTTCCCGCCACCACATGGCATACTCACTCTGCACTGCAGTCACAGGGAGTACCGCATGTGCGCGCCGGATTGTCCTGGCACTCGCTTCCGACAGTCCCCAGTGTTTCACTTTCCCCTCCAGGATCAGCGCCTTCACGGTTTCCGCCACATCCTCGATCGGCACATTCGGGTCGGGGCGATGCTGATAGAGAAGATCGATGTGGTCCGTTTTCAGACGCTTTAGTGAGCCTTCTACGGCGCGGCGGATATGGTCAGGATGGCTGTTAAGGGAAGTGGGCTTCCCCTCCTCCACGCCGAAACCGAACTTGGTGGCAATCACCACACGATCGCGAACGGGGGCCAGTGCTTCCCCGACAAATTCTTCACTGAGATGGGGGCCGTACACCTCGGCAGTATCAAAGAACGTGATACCTTGTTCTAAGGCTGCCCGGATGAGCGAAACCATGGCTTTACGATCGCGCGGACCTCCGCCGTAATAGCCCACCATCGGCAGGCACCCGAGTCCCATGCCGGAAACCTCCAGCGAGCCGAGTTTGCGCGTGGTTAAGGTTTCCTTCTGGACGGGAACAGCATCCGCAGGGGCGTTCGGCGTGTCCTGACCAGCCGGTTTCGCCATCACGGCGCCGCTCCTGCCAAGGGTGGTTGCGGCCAACGCCAGACCGGCGCCGGCGATCAGAAAATTGCGCCGGTCCCGGGAAGCGGGTACGGCAGCAGAAGGCTGGTCATGCATCATCTTGCTCATAAACTGGAACTCCCTATAGCGAAGAAAGGATTCATCAATTTGGTCATTACCAGGCGTAAGCCTGAGGCGCTTCTCCCCCGGGGCCTGGCCAGATTTCGTCGAGACAGCTCATGGTGTCGTCTGATAGCGTGACTGTCGTTGCGTGAAGCGCCTGCTGGAGTTGTTCGACCGTACGAGGCCCAATCAGTGGAGCGGTAACGACAGGATTCTGCAGGAGCCACGCCAGCGCCACATCGGAAGGGGTTTCGCCGAGGTTTTCACATAATCCTTCATAGGCTTCCAGCTGCGGACGATACTGTTCAATTTGGCGGGCAAACGCGGGCCTTGCTCGGCGCCCGCTTGCCATCTTTTTCAGTACGCCGCCAAGCAACCCTCCGGCAAGCGGGCTCCAGGGGATCAGTCCCAGGCCAAAATGACGGCATGCGGGAATGAGCTCCAGCTCAATAGTTCGGGCAGTCAGATTGTAGAGACTTTGCTCGGCGACCAGGCCCAGGAAATGACGGGCCGTGGCGACTGACTGCGCAGTCGCAATGTCCCAGCCGGCGAAATTGCTGCTACCGATATAAAGTACTTTTCCCTGCTGAACAAGGAGTTCCATGGCCTGCCAGATCTCTTCCCATGGCGTATAGCGATCGATGTGATGCATCTGATAGACGTCAATATGGTCGGTCTTAAGCCGTCGCAAACTGTCCTCGCAGGCCTTGCGAATATGGTAAGCAGAAAGCCGGCGATCGTTCGGACCAGGTCCCATAGGCTGATAGACTTTCGTCGCCAGAACAATACGGTCACGGCGGCCACCCTGCTGAAGCCAGCGACCAATAATTTCCTCGGACAGCCCTGAGCCTTGCTGGATATCGGGGGATTGTTCGGTGCCATACACGTCCGCTGTATCAATGAAATTGATACCCGCCTCAAGCGCTTCATCCAGAATGCGGGCACTGGTTTTCTCGTCGGTGACGTCACCAAAATTCATGGTTCCGAGGCAAAGGCGGCTGACTTTCAGGCCGGTGCGGCCAAGATGCGTATAGTTCATAAACGGCTCCGTTAGGTGAATGTTCCGCCCTGGCCCACCAGCCAGAGTGCATAATTTTCAAGAATAACGAAGCACAACATGTTCAGTGAGAGGACATGAGTGGATGGACTTGTGAATAAAATTCAGCAACGGATTAGCCCTAATCGGTCTAAGGTGTATATCATTTCTTTATCAACGCATTCGGGTCTTAACGCGCAAGGAAAACTATTCTGTATGCAAATAAGCAGAGCTGATGTTGCCGATCTCATTTATTTCATGGCGATTGCACGTCATCGCAGCTTCAGCCGTGCGGCGATTGAACTAGGCGTCAGTGCATCAGCGCTGAGTCATGCCCTGAAGGGACTGGAAACCCGGCTCGGGGTTCGCCTGCTTAATCGCACGACCAAGAGCGTCACCCCTACGGCAGCTGGTGAGGAACTGGTTCAGTCTGTTCTTCAGCCTTTCGACACCATAGAAGGCGCGCTTGAATCGCTTAACCGGTATCGCAATACCCCTACCGGACGTATCCGCATCAATGCAGCCGTTGAAGCGGCAAATCTTTTGCTTGCGCCGGTCATGCCCGCTTTTATGGATCGCTATCCCGATATTGAAATCGATATTGTGGCCAGCAACCGTATGGTTGACGTCACTGATGCGGGCTTCGATGCCGGTATCCGCTATGGTGGCACCGTCCCGGAGGACATGGTTGCCCGGCGTTTATCCGCCGATATTCGCTGGGTTATCGCGGCCTCCCCCGACTACCTGGAACGCTACGGAACGCCTGAACATCCGGATGATTTATTACGCCATCGCTGCATCAGCAATCGTCTCGGCGACGATCGGGTTTATCGCTGGGAACTTGAGCGAGACGGCGAAACATACCAAATGACAGTGCCAGGCTCAGTGACGGTCAATCATGCCGAAACGGGCCTTGTAGCCGTACTGGGCGGGGCTGGCCTGATGTATTTTCCGGAGCCTCTTGTTGCTCCCTATGTCAAGGATGGACGGCTCCGCCTGGTGCTTACGGAATGGTCCCCGCTGGAGGAAGGTTTTCATATCTATTATTCAAGCCGCCGGCAACTGCCGACCGGGCTTCGCCTTCTGATTGAGTTCATACAGGAGGCCAGGCCGCTGGGGTTGTGAAATAGCGCCTCCATACTGAACAATGAGTTAACGTCTTTATCGCCTCGTAGCGGATAGCAGAAAATCAATCAGGGTCTTCACTCTTTTCGTTTTACCCGCGTTTTTGGGGTAATAGAGATAAACTGGCGGGTAGGTTTTCCAGTAGCACTCCATCACGGGGATAAAGTGCTCCCTGTCGGGCTGTAACTGCCAGATGGGTTCAAACAGGCGTCCAATTCCCAGCCCGTTACGGATCCCGTCAGCCATAACGTCGATATCGTTACTGATTAACTGCCCGGGCATCTCAACCGTCAGTTGTTCTCCGTGGTCGTTCAGGAGCAACGGAAGGATGCGGTTGTTAGTGATAAAACGGTAGCCAATCAGCTTGTGTTGACTGAGGTCTGCCGGCACCTCAGGCATTCCATGCTCGCTGATATAAGCTGAGGATGCATATAATCCTTCACGAAAGGGTTTCATTAACGGCCGCGCCACCACCCCGCCTTCAAGAATATCGCCAAAACGGATCCCCAGATCAAAACGCTCTTCGATGATATTCACGGTACCGTCATAGACCGATATTTCCAGCTGTATGCCCGGATATTGCTGACAGAATTTCGCCATTGCAGGCTTAAGAATTAACAAATAGGCAAAACGCGAGAGTGTGATTCGCACGATACCAGAGGGCTCCTGATTCTGGTCGCGAATGCTTTCAAGCGAATTTTCCAGCGACTCCACCGCCGCAGCGGTCTGTTCCAGCAACAGCTGCCCGGTTTCCGTCAGCTCAATACGGCGGGTCGTACGCACAAAAAGCGGATGGCCAATATGCTCTTCAAGCAGCTTAAGCGCATTGCTGACGGAAGGAGGCGTAATTTCCAGTTTTCTTGCGGCTGCCGAAATATTACCCTCACGTGCAATGCTCTGAAAGATGCGTATCTGGTTATAAAGGGCATTATTCATAATGTGTTCCTTAAACAATCTCCGCCAGATTATTAAGTACAGTCTAAAGATGCTTAAGTCAATGCTCCTCTAATCTTCATGAAATTCGCCTCTTATACTTTTATCTCTTTCTACAACGACCTGAGTTCAGGAGACTATGATGCGAATTTTATGTCTGGATATCCCCGCACCTGGAGCATCGCTGGAAAAATATGCTCCACACCTTAACGCTGAAGCCCTGCACGCCTGGGGATTGTATAAATCCGGCTTCATCCGCGACATCTACTTCCGTCAGGACAGACCTGGCGTCGCTATTTTTCTTGAATGTGACTCTGTCGATGAAGCGGTGAACGTAATGGCCGAATTTCCGCTGGCAAAAGCAGGCTTATTAAGCTTCGAGTGCATTCCGCTTGGCTCCTTTATTAACTGGGAAAATCTTTTTGCCGCTGAATTCAAAAAGTAAAAGTGAGGCCCGATATGAAACCTGCAGATAAACCCGTGCTGTGTGTTGTCTCCAGCCATCCAATTAAAGGTGCATCCGGTGTACCGACCGGTTTTTTCCTGGCCGAGCTGACGCATCCGCTGAAAGTACTGGAAGATGCCGGACTAAAAACGATGATCGCCAGCATTCGTGGGGGACAGCCGCCGGTGGATGGATTTGACCTCAGTGACCCTGTCAACGCCTGGTACTGGAACGAAACCGATTTTCAGCAGCGCCTGGCCACAACGCCTGCGTTATCCGAGCTGAACGGTACCGATTACAGCGCCGTTTTCTTTGCGGGTGGCCATGGAACCATGTGGGATTTCCGTGATAGCCAGGATGCCCAGCGTATTATCCGCGAAGTGTATGAAAATGATGGGATTGTCTCAGCCGTCTGCCACGGGCCTGCGGCACTGGTTGACGCAAAGCTCAGTAGCGGGGAATACCTGGTAAAAGGCAAAAACGTGGCGGCCTTTACCAACAAGGAAGAGGAAGAAGTTCACACCACAGATGTGGTTCCCTTCCTGCTTGAGACTGCACTCCGCGAGCATGGCGCGCTTCATCATGAAGCCCCGAACTGGTCTGAAAACGTGGTTACCGACGGTCGCCTTATCACGGGGCAGAATCCCGCTTCAGCGCACGGTGTCGGTGTGGCGCTGTTAAATGCGCTCCGCCAGACAGCTTAATTCATTCATCTGTCTTTCATCGTTACTCACCCTCTTTGGCCGGTTTACGTCAGCAACGATCCGGCCTTTTTTCAGGAGCTGAATATGAAAACTCTTCCTCTCGTCGCGCTCGGCACATGGTCCTGGGGCACAGGCTTTGCCGGTGGCGACACCGTCTTCGGCAATCATCTTTCTGATACACAGATGGCAGACGTGTTCACCACGGCCATGAGTAAGGGCCTCAATCTCTGGGATACCGCAGCAGTATATGGCATGGGGGAGTTCAGAGGCTGCGCTGGGAACGTTAGTCCGTCAATTCCCCCGCGAGGATATGATTTTATCCACCAAATTCACGCCGCAGATTGCGAACGAACAGTCAGCGCAGCCTGTCAGCGATATGCTTGAGGCCAGCCTGGGACGCCTGGGTGTGGACGCGATTGATTTCTACTGGATCCATAATCCCCTCGATGTTGAGAAATGGACGCCAGGACTGATCCCACTTTTACAAAGCGGTAAGGTCAAACGCGTCGGTGTTTCCAACCACAATCTGGCACAAATCAGACGCGCCAACGAAATCCTTAACGCTTCCGGTTATTCCCTCAGTGCAGTACAGAATCACTACAGCCTGCTCTATCGCGCCTCTGAAGAGGCCGGGATCCTTGATTATTGCCGACAAAATAACATCACGTTCTTTGCTTACATGGTCCTGGAGCAAGGCGCGCTCAGTGGTCGTTATGATTCAAATCATCCCATGCCTGCCGGGAGTGGCCGGGCCGAAAGTTATAACGCAGTACTGCCGCAGATAGAAAGATTAACCGCCGCCATGAAAAAAATGGGAGCCGAAAGGAATGCCAGCGTTGCACAGATAGCCATCGCATGGGCTATTGCAAAAGGTACCCTTCCCCTCGTTGGTGCGACTAAAGTCCATCACGTTCTGGACGCCGCCTGCGCTTCAGACATCCAGTTACGCGATGAGGAAATCATCCTGCTGGAACAACTCGCCACAGAGACCAGAGTAGATACACGAGGCGCCTGGGAAAAACCGATGGTGTAACGCCCATCCGGGACAGACTGTCATGAATGACACACACGAACGGGCTGTTCCGGGTGATCCTAATCTGTATCACTTTTACTGCTTTGTATGAATGGTGAGAATATGAAAATCATTTGCCTCGAAGAACATTATCTCGACAGCGAGTTAGGGCGAGCGTGTATGCCTGTTGCGCTTGAGCAGGCGCCTTTCCTTGGCGACTGGGGGAAAACCGTCGCTGATGGTCATAATCCTGACCGAAGCCGGCCGCAGATAGAAAAGAATGCGCTGATAAACGCGAAAGGCGCAGATTTGGGAAGCCGCCGCCTCAGGGATATGGATGAGGCTGGAATTACCCTGCAGATCCTCTCAGTGGGTGGATTCCCCCAGCTGGCACCCGGGGATGAAGCGGTAACATTAAATGCGGCGGCAAACGACCGCCTTGCCGGGGCGGTAAGAAATCACCCGGATCGCTTCGCGGCATTTGCCACACTTCCCTGGGCACAGCCGGAAGAGGCTGAAAAAGAGCTTGTCCGTGCAGTAGAAGAACTGGGATTTAAAGGGGCACTTCTCAATGGCCGACCCTCTTCATGCTTTCTCGATCATCCTGACTATGACTCCCTGCTTTCCCGCTTTAATAAACTGAATGTGCCACTCTACCTTCATCCCGGATTACCGTTTAAAAGCGTGCAACAGGCCTACTTCACGGGCTTCAGCGCAGAGGTCAACGCCAGGCTCTCTATGTTTGGCTGGGGCTGGCATCACGAAGCCGGGATCCATTTGTTACGGCTGATGTTATCGGGCGCATTTGATAAATATCCCCACCTGCAGGTAATCAGTGGTCACTGGGGAGAGATGCTGCCATTCTGGCTTCAACGTCTTGATGACAGTCTTCCACTGGCTGCAACGGGTCTGTCACGAACGCTAACGAGGACCTTCCAGGAGCACGTTTACGTTACCCCGTCAGGTATGCTGACACTGCCGCACTTCAAGTTTATCTACGAGTTAATGGGGGCAGAAAGGATCCTGTTCTCCGTAGATTATCCCTATCAGACCCTGGACGGTGTAAAAACATTTATCGACAGTCTGCCCGTCAACAAGGCTGAAAAAGAGGCCATCGCGTTTCGCAATGCAGAACGTTTACTGAGCATCACGGTGTAGTTCACGGGTTCATGATGACTGAGCACAATGAGAACGGCCGACCATTATTAGTTTTTGTCTAAAAGTGAATGAGTCTTTACTGCTCTAAAAAAAATAATGTTGTCACTCTATACTGGGTTAAATATCCACCAATGATGTTTAACTGATTGAAATGAAAAATATCCTTGTCGTTTCAGGTCATCCTGAGCTGAACCATTCCGTCGCCAACGCCACTATCCTTGATGAAGTGGCGACCGCCCTTCCCGATGCTGAAATTCGTCGTCTGGACTGGCTCTATCCGGACGGCAACTTCAATATCGCTGCGGAGCAGGAAAGCCTGCTCAGGGCCGATGTGATTGTCTGGCAGTTTCCTTTTTCCTGGTATGGGCTACCCGGGGTAATGAAACAATGGCTGGACGAGGTCTTTGTCCACGGCTTCGCGCATGGCTCAACGGCGAAACTGCGCGGTAAAAAGCTGCTCCTCTCCTTCACTACCGGGGCGCCACAGGCGCTCTATACCGCTGACGGTTTCTTTGGCCATGCCATTGAAGCGTATCTTATTCCGTTCGAGACCACGGCAAGGCTGTGCAATCTTGAGCTGCTGGCGCCGGTTTATACCTGCGGTATCAGCTATGCCGACCGGGATGCCGACAAAATCGCGCAGCAAAAAACGCTTGCCCGGGAACACGCTTCAAGGCTTGTCGATCTGCTCAATTCCGTCGTGAATAATCCAAAGGGAGAATAAAGATGCAGTATATCCGGCTTGGTAAAAGTGACTTACTGGTCTCCCGCATCTGCATGGGATGTATGGGGTTTGGCGACCCGTTAACGGGCCAGCATCGCTGGACGCTGGACGAAACAGCAAGCCGGGACATTATCCGCTACGGTCTCGAAAAGGGTATCAATTTTTACGATACCGCTATCGCCTATCAGAACGGCTCCAGCGAGCGATACGTTGGCCGGGCGCTGCGCGAGATGGCAAAACGCGAGGACGTGGTGCTGGCCACCAAGTTTCTGCCACGAACCGCCGCGCAAATTGCCGCGGGGATCGGCGGAAAAGAGGCAATAGCCCAATCGCTCGACCAGAGCCTGCAGAATCTGGGGATGGACTACATCGACCTCTACATCTATCACATCTGGGATTACAACACGCCAGTTATTGACGTGCTTGAAGCGCTGCACGCCGCCGTGACCGCCGGCAAGGTGCGCGCGATTGGTATTTCCAATTGCTATGCCTGGCAGCTGGCGAAGGCGAACGCCCTTGCCGAACGCGAAGGGCTGACGCCCTTTGTTTCCGTGCAGAGCCACTACAACCTGATTATGCGTGAAGATGAACGAGAGCTCTTCGGTCTGTGCGCTGAAGATGATATCGGCATGACCCCCTATAGCGCGCTGGCCAGCGGCCGTCTCTCCCGGAAAGAAGGACACACGCGACGAGCCGCGGAGGATGATTATGCGCGTGGTAAATACGACAGCACGGCAGAACAGGACCGGATCATTATTGCCCGCGTCGCCGAACTTGCCGAACGGCATCAGGTGTCCATGACGGAAATATCTCTCGCCTGGCTGCTGACAAAAGTCACATCACCTGTTGTAGGGGCCACAAAAAAAGATCACGTCGATGGCGCGGTAAACGCCGTCAATCTTCAACTGAGCCAGGAGGAAATCCGGTTTCTGGAAGAAACCTACCAGCCGCATGTTCTGACGGGGATCATGGCGCAAAACACGCCGCAAACGAAAGACGCCAGGCAGGTCTGGACGCGGTAGCCCTTATTCACTTTTATAGGAGGTTTTATGATCTGGTTACTGCAGCACAGAGCAGCAGCGTTGTTTTTGTTTGCAGTTATCTTCCTGATGCCCGTTAGCCATGCACATAGTCGTGAAAAGACCGACATTAAAACGCTCGTTATCGTCTCACACCCTTATCCGGAACGCTCAGTTCTGACAAAAGGGCTGCAGGCAGCCGCTGAGAGTCTGGAAGGCGTGACGGTTCGCAACCTTGAGACATTGTATGGTTATGACACACGTCAGATTAATGGCGACGCGGAGCGAAAAATGATGCGTGAGCACAGTCGTGTCGTTTTTATCTTCCCGACACACTGGTTCAATATTACGCCGATGATGAAAGCCTGGCTTAATGAAACCTGGGGGAGTGTCGGACCCGGTTTGTGGCAGGGAAAGGAGATGCTTATTGTCAGTACGGCTGCGGGGGGAAGCTCAACTTACGGGCCAGACGGCAGGATCGGGGTATCGCTCGCGGATGTGTTTTTACCAATGAAAGCCAGCGCCCTGCACGCAGGTATGACGTGGCTTCCTCCCCTGGTCTTTGAGGGCGCCCGTAGCGATCAGCTACCTTCCTACCAGCACCAGCTGATCGAACGACTTAAACAGTAATGTCAGTAAAAGGAGCCTCGTGAAAAAGAGCCTTATGCTTTTAATTTGCATACTAATAAGCAGTCCGGTTTTTGCAACAAAACCGGATGTGCTGGATAAGTCAGTGATGAATCTCTTCGAGATTGGGGTCAGGCCCGATCGGGGCAACGATTTTGCAGACGTGGCCAGACAGACGATTTCTGCTTCGGTTGTTCATGAAGAAGGTACGCTGGCGATGTACGCCCTGCAACGCAGCGACCATCCAAGTCATGCATTCATGGTGGAGCTCTATGAAAACGAAAGCGCTTACCACAAACATCTGAATGGCGACCCGTACAAGGCATTCGCTGCCCGGGCACCTGACATTATCGAACGGAAAAATAAAATCATTCTGGAGCCCCAATTTCTGGGGGACAAACACATCATACCGAATGAGCGAACCATTAATAATCTGGTGATCGTCGAGGTAAAGCCTGAATTTCAGACCGAATTTAAAAACATCGTCATGCCTGAAATGGCTGAGTCGCTCAAAGTAGAGAAAGGCGTGTTAGCTATGTATGCCGCTACAGACTCACAGACTCCGAACCGCTGGTATTTCTATGAGATTTACGCCAGTGAGGAAGCGTATCAACTGCACCGACAAACGCCACACTTTCGGGACTATCTCAGGCAAACGGCGCATATGAGCGCCAGTAAGGACGCTATCCCGGTAAAACCGGTATTTCTTCGTAACAAAGGCGGAATCAAACAGGATCCGCACCGTTGATCAGTGAGGATTAACATGAAAAGCATAATTGCAGCGGCGGCCATGTCGCTTGTTATTTCTGATTTTGCTATTGCTGAGGAAACAAGAGGTAAAGCGATGATGAAAATTGAACCTTCAGCGATTTCGGAAGCTGATATTCGTGCTGTCTCTCCGGCTCTGGCGCGCTTCAGCCGTGAAGCCATTACTGAAGATCTGTGGACACGCGATTCCCTCTCGCCCAGGGACCGTAGTATGGTGACCATTGCCATGCTGATTGCCCGCAACCAGCCAGGCGAGCTTAAGCACTATATTGAAGTCGCTCTCGATAGCGGCGTGACACCAGCGGAACTGTCAGAAATCATTACCCATCTGGCGTTCTACTCAGGTTGGCCAAATGCAATGTCAGCCATCAGCGTGACCAAAACGGTTTTTGAATCTCGTGGCGTTACGGCGGATGCAATTCCTGACGCTTCTCCGGATCTGCTCCCCCTCAATCAGGAAGCAGAAAAGCAGCGTTCAGAAACAGTGGAAAAAAATGTTGGCTCAATATCTCCAGGCCTGGTTAAGTTCACTGCTGAACCCCTGTTCCTGGATCTCTGGCAAAGACCCGCGCTGAAACCCCGCGACAGAAGCCTGGTTACGGTCAGCGCCTTAATCGCATCCGGACAAAGTGCACAGATTGGCTATCACCTCAACAGAGCGATGGATAATGGACTATCTGCTGAGGAGGCTGGTGAGATCGTTACCCAAGCCGCGTTCTATGCCGGCTGGCCAAACGCGTTTACCGCTGCTCCTGTTGTCGGAGAGGTACTACGCAATCGGTCATCGAGTAAAAAGTAATATTACTGAACGCGAAAACCTAACGTACATCATAAAATTAGGGTGACCAGTTCTCGAACAAATGGGCGCAACATTGAGTGATTTGGACTGACCCCGCCCGTAGACATATTCTTTCCTCACGACGAGGCCTTATCCATCGGCTCCAGCGGCAATATGCACGCATGGGCGCCGTAAGCTTTAACTGTTATGGCGTTACTCCTGGGTTTATGAATGGTCTGCGGCAGAAGTGTCTGCCCGCGAGGTCAGAAAGATCAGTACGGTTGCGATAATCAGCATCGCGGCGCTGGCCAGGAAGGTGCTCTGGTAGCCGTGATGGTCGAAAAGCAGACCGCCCACCGTCGAACCGAGAGCAATGGACAGTTGCACCATCGCCACCATCAGTCCGCCGCCCGCTTCGGCATTCTGAGGGAAGGTATGCGGAACCCATGCCCACCATCCCACCGGTGCGGAAGTGGAAATCAGCCCCCACAGCCCGAGCAGCGCCGTCACGATGGCTACATGACTGCCGAAGGCAATCAGGGCCAGCGCAGTGATAGCCATCAGTACAGGGATGGCCATCAGGGTCGGGTAGAACCCGCTTTTCAGCACCCGGCCAATCAGGGTAGTGCCGATGAAACCCGCGACACCAATAACCAGCAGGACCAAGGTCACCGTTGCGGCATCCACCCGCGTCACCGTCTCAAGGAAAGGCCTGATGTAGGTAAAGAGCGTGAATTGCCCCATAAAGAAGATCCCCACACCCAGCATGCCCAGCGTGACCACCCGGCGACGAAACAGCGTGAAAACGTTGCGGGAAGCCGCCGTCTGACGGGTGACCGACATAGAAGGCAGACTGAGTAATTGCCAGACAAACGCGATGATGGCGACCGGCACCAGGCAGAAGAAGGCACCCCGCCAGCCAACAACCGATCCGAGCCAGCTGCCAAGAGGGGCAGCCACGACGGTAGCCAGAGCATTGCCGCTGTTGAAAATAGCCAGCGCCAGCGGAACACGATGCACCGGGACCAGACGCATTGCCGTCGCGGCCGACATCGACCAGAACCCGCCGACCACAATGCCAATCAGAGCCCTGCCCGCCATATAGGTCAGGTAATTGGGCGCCATCGCAATAACAGCACCGGAAATTGCCATAATGCAGGTCAGACCGAGCAGCAGCGTTTTCCGGTTAAGCGTGCCTGCCAGCACGGAAATAAACAGGCTGGTTACCACTGCAAATGTCCCGGAAATGGCGATGCCCTGTCCGGCCATACCTTCGGTGACACGAAGGGTCTGCGCCATCGGTGTCAGCAGGCTGACCGGCATGAATTCGGAGGCGATCAGGGCAAAGACGCACAGCGTCATGGCAAAGACACCACTCCAGTGCTCAGGCTGTTTCCCGCTTCCGGTGTTATTTTTTCTGTTTTCGTCTGTCTTATTACTCATTCAGGGATTTCTTTTCAGTAGATAACATGAAGTCTGCGCCCCGGAGCCTGCAGCGCTGAAGGAAGAGCTGAAACGGCATACGGGGACGGGATAAGAGGGATAATCGCGATATGGAAGGTGCTGTGGGTCAGTTGGCTACCCTGATCTGCACCGCAAGAGGTCCGTGGCGCTGCAGGACCGGGAGTCCGGAATCCACTTTCCCTAACGGGATCAGTGAACGGCCGTAAGCCCTGCCCCGGGCAAAAATCGCCAGGTTGCCCCACGGCGCGTAGTAAGTGATATCTCCGGCTTCCGGCGTCATGCCGTCCGGTGCCTGCACCGTGGAAAGCCTGCGCGGCAGGTCGCTTATACGCTCAATATCGTCATAGTCTTCCAGCGTCAGGCTGAGAGGAAGCAAAGACGCAAAGTCCCGGCCTGTCGGCGTATCATAGAGGGTGGCGGTAGCGGTTTCTCCCTCCACGATGATCTCAATTTTCATAAGCGTCTCCTGCGCCACTCCCCGGTCGTTGTTACTCGCCATAGCGGACTGCGTGACGAAAATCAGGCCGGCAAGAAGCAGCAGTGATGTTCTGCGGTAAGCGTTTTGCATAAGGGTTATCGTTGACTTTTTCATCGCTTTATTATTAGCAATATGCAGCGGGTTAACTAGCTAATGAATACTTAATACCCTTATGAATAAAATTTATAAATGGACCGGAAACGAGCATGGCCAGGCGCAATCTCAACGACTGACTCTCTTTCGTTACCGTGGTGCGTGAGGGTAGCTTTACGCGCGCTGCCGCCCAGCTCGGCGTGACCCAGCCCGCCTGAGCAGGCGATTTCCGGGCAGGAAGAACGGATGCGAATCCGCATGCTGACAAGGACCACGCGCAGTGTGTCAGTGACGACTGCCGGGGCGCGACTGCTGTATTAATGAGCACATGGTTCAATCGGGGAAAATTTACGCCTGAGAGTTTAATGACTATATCTGGCACACAGCAGGCGTGATCGACACCAGGGGGACGTCACGCGCTAGCGGCTATGCGTAGCGCCTGCTGGGAAGTTCCCGGATGGCGGCGCGTGGCGCCTTATCCTGGCTACGCTATTGCGCCACTCTTGTGCCGTTATTTTGCCGGGTGGCGCTTCGCTTACCCGGCCTACAAAACTACCCGCGATTTGGCGCTCTATTCGCGCCCTTCGTAGGCCCGCACCAGTGTAGCGCCGCCGGGCAAGGACAGCGGGCACGGAGCCGATTTTGTGCCGGGTGGCGGCTGGCGCCTTACCCGGCCTACAAAACCGCCCGCGATTTGGCGCTCCATTCGCGCCCTTCGTAGGCCCGCGCAAGCGTAGCGCCGCCGGGCAAGGACAGCGGGCACGGAGCCGATTTTGTGCCGGGTGGCGGCTGCGCCTGACCCGGCCTACAAAAACAGGGCTGCCCGTACTCTTCTGGTGGCATGCCCCAGACCCGCGCCTGCGCAGCACCGCCGGGCAGTTACTGCGCCTGCTGCTGCGCCTGCGCCAGCTGGCGGACGATCGCCTCGCGCCGCGCATCCCCTTCCGGCAGCCGGGCCAGCAGCGCCTGCAGGGCTGCCACGGCCTCGGGGTAATCTTCATTACGCACCGCGCTCAGGGCCAGCATCTCCAGCACCGGCAGGCTGTTCGGCTGCCGCTGATGCAGGTCACGCAGCAGCAGCTCGCCCATCCGAACCTGACCGCTATCTCCCGCCCGCACCAGCGCGCTGGCGTAATCGAAAGCCGCCGCCGGGTCATCCGCCGCCAGCGCATGCGCCCGGCCAAAGGCGCCGATCGCCGTCTCGCCATCGTTTAACAACAGGCCCAGCCGTCCAAGCAGCTGCCAGCCGGGGAGGTCATTCGGGGTATCCTGCAGGTGGCTGCGCAGGCCAAGCCGCAGCTCCGCCAGCTCATCCATTCGCAGCGGCGCCGCCGTCGGGTCCTTAACCTGCTGCAACAGCGCAGGATAATGCCGTTCAGCCTGCTGCCAGAGCAGCACCTGCCCAATATCGCTGGTTTTCAGATACAGGCCCAGACTCAGGACCACCAGCAGCAGCGCCCCCGGAAGCAGCGCCCAGCGGCTTAGCGGCCGTTCGCCAGGCTGTGCCTGGGGCGGGATATCGGTCAGCAGCGTGCGCTGCAGCTCGACGACCAGCGCCGGGTTGTCCTCGCCGCGCTCCTGCGTCAGCTCCTGCAGGCGCGACTGATACAGGGCGCGGTTGAGGGTATCGCGGTCCACCGCCCCGTTGCCCGGCCATGGGTAATAAAGCAGTCCCAGCGCGCCAGCCAGCAACAGCCCGGCGATAACCACCAACAGGCTCATCGTTCTTTTCCTTCTTTCAATAATTCCGCCAGCCGCTGGCGCTCTTCAGCGCTGAGCGCCGCGTCAGGGATGTCGCGACGACGCGCGCGGGCGACAATCATCCCGGCGCCCGCCAGCACGAACAGCCCCGGCCCCATCCACAGCAGCACCGTGCCCGCGGTCAGCGGCGGCTCGTAGCTGACAAAATTGCCGTAGCGGGCCACCATATAGTCAACGATCTGCCCTTTCGTTTTCCCCTGCTGCATCAGCTCGTACACCTTCTGCCGCATATCGGCGGCAATCATCGCGTTCGAGTCAGCGATGCTGTTGTTCTGGCATTTCGGGCAGCGCAGCTGGGAGGTGATCTCGCGAAAGGCCTGCTCCTGGGCCTCATCCTTAAACTGCCAGGTATCGATGGCGGCCCACGCCTGGCCGGTCAGCATCAGCGCCAGCAGGATGCCCATTACCCCTCTCATCAGCCCGCCCCCCGGTTGTATTGATTCCACAGCGGCTGGAGCTCCTCGCGCCACACCCGTTCGTTCAGGTCGCCGGCGTGCCGCCAGCGGATGATGCCCTGACCGTCGATGAGAAACGTCTCCGGCGCGCCATAAACCCCCAGATCCAGGCCGAGCATGCCGTTGCCGTCGTACAGGCTCAACCTGTACGGATTACCCAGGCGCTGCAGCCAGCTCATCGCCTTCTGCCGATCGTCTTTGTAGTTCATCCCCACCACCCGCACGCCCTGCTGCGCCAGGCCGTTGAGAAACTGATGCTCGGCGCGACAGGTTGGGCACCAGGTGGCCCAGACGTTGAGCAGCAGCGGCTTGCCGTCAATCAGCGTCCGTCGGTCCAGCGTCTGACCGGGGGTATTCAGCGCTTCAAGGCGAAATTCCGGCAGCGGTTTGCCAATCAGCGCCGACTCGAGGGTCGTCGGGTCATCGCCCTCGGCGTTGCGCATCAGCTGCCAGAACAGCGCGGCGGCCAACGCCAGAAACAGCGCCAGCGGGATAAACAGCAGCTTCCGGTTCATGAGGCCTCCTGCAGTTTCTTACGCATCCGATAGCGCGGGTCGAGCATGCAGCACAGACCGCCGAGGGCCATCAGCACCCCGCCGTACCAGATCCAGCGAACGAACGGTTTGTAGTACAGACGCACCGCCCAGCTGCCGTCGCTCAGCTCTTCCCCCAGCGCGGCGTAAAGATCGCGGGTCAGCCCGCCGCTGATCGCCGCCTCGGTCATCATCATCCGGCTGGCGGTGTAAAAGCGTTTCTCGGCATACAGCGTCGCTTCCGGGCGTCCGCTATGGGTCACGGCGATAATGCCTTCGCCGCCGGTCCAGTTGGGGCCGACGATATTGCGCACGCCGTTAAACACAAAGTGATAGCGGTGGATATCGATACTGTCGCCGGGGCGCATCCGTACATCGCGCTCCACGCTGTAGTTCTGGCTAAAAGTGATGCCGATAACGGTCACCGCCACGCCGACGTGACCGAGCACCATCCCCCACTGGCTGCGGGTCAGCGTCCGCAGGCCGCGCCAGAAGCCGTGGCGATGAGTGGCCCGTTCGTGAACCTCCAGCAGGGCGAAGATCAGCACCCACAGGGCCATCATCAGGCCAATGACCGCCATGGCGGTGATACGATCCTGCAGCAGCCACGGCAGCGCCAGAGAAAGTGACAACGTCACAACCAGGGCGATAATCAGGCGCTTAATCTGCCTGGCGATGTCATCGCGCCGCCAGCGGATCAGCGGCCCCAGCCCCAGCAGCAGCGCAAACGGCGCCATCAGGGCGGTGAACATGGTATTGAAGAACGGCTCGCCGATGGAGATGCTGCCGAGGCCCAGCTCCTTATGCACCAGCGGCAGCAGCGTTCCGAGGAGCACCACCAGCATCGCGGCCATCAGCAAAATATTGTTGCCAAGCAGGAACGACTCGCGCGACCACAGGGTATGTTCCACCCGCGCCCGCACCCGGCCGCCCTTCAGGGCGTACAGCAGCAGCGATCCGCCGATGGCGACAATCAGCAGTACCAGAATAAACAGCCCGCGCGATGGATCCGAGGCGAAGGCATGCACCGAGACCAGCACCCCGGAGCGCACCAGGAAGGTGCCCAGCAGGCACAGGGAGAAGGCGGCGATGGCCAGCAGCACCGTCCAGGCGCGGAAGCTGCCCCGCTTTTCGGTCACCGCCAGGGAGTGCAGCAGCGCGGTTCCAACCAGCCACGGCATAAACGAGGCGTTTTCCACCGGGTCCCAGAACCACCAGCCGCCCCAGCCCAGTTCGTAATAGGCCCAAGCCGAGCCCAGCAAGATACCGAGGGTGAGGAACATCCATGCCGCCTGGGTCCAGGGACGCGACCAGCGCGCCCACGCGGTATCCAGCCGCCCCGCCAGCAGCGAGGCGATGGCGAAGGCGAAAGCCACCGAGAAGCCGACGTACCCCATATAGAGGATCGGCGGATGGAAAATCATGCCGATATCCTGCAGCAGCGGATTGAGGTCGCGGCCGTCAATGGGGTACTGCGGCAGGCCGCGGCTGAACGGGTTGGAGGTAAAGAGGATAAACAGCAGGAACCCCAAGGCGATCATCCCCATCACCGCCAGCACCCGGGCGACGGCGTCGAGCGGCATCCGTCGGCTGAAGAGGGCGACGGCGAAGGTCCAGACGCTGAGCAGCAGAACCCACAGCAGCAGCGAGCCCTCATGCGCCCCCCAGGTCGCCGCCACCCGATACCACACCGGCAGCGCGCTGTTGGAATTTTCCGCCACGTAGCGGACGGTAAAGTCGTTGACCACGAAGGCGTGCACCAGCAGCAGGAAGGCGCCGCCGATACAGGCGAACAGCCCACAGGCCAGCGGCCGGGCCAGGACCATCAGCCGCCGGTCCTGCCGCGCCGCGCCCCACAGGGGATAGACGCTCAGGAGCAGCGCCAGACCCGCCGCCAGACACAGTAAAAAATTGCCCAGCTCCGGCATCATGGCTGCGCCCCCGTTTTCTCCGGCGTCATGGCGTTTTTCACCTCCGGCGGGGTGTAATTTTCATCATGTTTGGCCAGCACCTGCTGGGCGGTAATATGCCGCTCGCCGTCCAGCACGCCCTGGGCCACCACGCCCTGCCCTTCACGGAACAGGTCCGGCAGAATGCCCTTATAGCTAACGTCCACCACCCCGCGGGCGTCATACAGCTTAAAGCGCACGTCGAGGGTTTGCGGGTCGCGCTGCAGGGAGCCCGGCTGAACGTAGCCCCCCACTCGCAGGCGCTGCCCGGTATGGGGTAGCGCCCGGGTTTCCGTTTTGCCGTAGATAATTTCCCCCGGGGTGTAGAACAGATCGATATTGCTGCTCAGGGCGTACAGCGTCAGGCTGACGGTGAGCCCAAGTCCGGCGAGCACCGCCAGCACGATATACAGCCGGGTTTTACGACGCGCTTGCATCCGCGGCCTCCTTGTCATGTTCGCGGGCAGCCGCGATCCGCCGCTCGCGCGCCTGCTGGCGTCGCACTTCATGGAATAGCGCCCGCCGCGCCCACAGGGTGTGCACCGTCAGCAAGCCAAAGGCGGCGACGGCCACCGCCACCGCCAGCCAGACGTACAGGGCATAGCCGCCCATATTCAGGAAGGCGGCGAAAGACGAAAAGGCGGGACTCATCGGACGGCTCCTTTGTTAGCCAGCGCCACCACCCACGGTCGACGGCGCTCCAGCTGGAGTATCAGGTTACGCAGGCGCATCAGGGTCAGGGTGACCGACAGCGCGAGGAAAGCAAAGATACAGATCCGCAGCGGCAGACGCATGCTCGGGTCGATGGTTTGCTGCAGGTTGGTCGAACCCTGGTGCAGGGTATTCCACCAGTAGACCGAGTAATGAATGATGGGCAGATTGACCACCCCGACCAGCACGAGGATCCCCGCTGCGCGCCCGGCAAGCCGCCGGTCGTCAAAGGCGTGCCACAGGGCGATGACCCCGGCATACAGAAACAGCAGCACCAGCTCCGAGGTCAGGCGGGCGTCCCAGATCCACCAGGTTCCCCACATTGGCTTGCCCCACGCCGCGCCGCTGACCAGCGCCACCAGGGTGCAGACCGCCCCCACCGGTGCCAGGGCGGCAATCGCCAGATCGGCCATTTTGATCTGCCAGACCACCCCGACGAAGGCCGCGACGGCCATCGCCAGGTACAGCCCCATCGACCACATCGCCGCCGGGACGTGAAGATACATGATCCGGTAGCTCTCCCCCTGCTGATAGTCCGCCGGGGCGAAGCCAAAGCCCCATCCCAGGCCGATGACCAGCAACAGCGCGCTCAACGCCGCCAGCCAGGGGATCCAGCATCCGCACAGGCGGTACAGCCGCTCGGGGATCGCCAGTTGATGTAACGCTTTCCACATAGACGCTTACTCACACGGTTTTGATGGCCGCGCCCACAGGCGCAGCGAATTATTGCACGGTTAGCCGCAGCGCGGCGGCGGTGGCGAACGGACACAGGGTGGCGCTGGCGGTTAAGAACGCCGCCAGCATCGCCAGATAGCCGCCGACCGGGAGCCCGGCGGCGGCGGCCTGGCAGGCCGCGGTGGCGAAAATCAGCAGCGGCACCGCCAGCGGCAGCACCAGCAGGCTCAGCAGGACGCCGCCGCGCTTCAGGCCGACGGTCAGGCCAACCCCCACCGCGCCAAGAAAACTGAGCGTCGGGGTGCCGAGCAGCAAGGTCAGCGCCAGCACGCCGGCGTCATGCACGCTCATCCCCAGCAGCAGCGCCGCCAGCGGAGAGACGATCAGCAGCGGCAGGCCGCTCATCATCCAGTGGGCGACCACCTTCACCAGCACCACCGCCACCAGCGGCGTCGGCAGAAGCAACAGCTGCTCCAGGGAGCCGTCCTGCCAGTCGTCACGAAACAACCGATCCATCACCAGCAGCGCCGCCAGCAGCGCGGCGACCCATACCACGCCCGGCGCAATCTGCGCCAGCAGCTGCGGCGCGGCGCCGACGCCGAACGGAAACAGGGTGATGACGATCAGAAAGAACCAGAGCGGATTGAGGATCTCCGCCCCGCTGCGCCACGCCAGGCGCAGTTCCCGGGCCAACAGCGCTCGCATCATTGCCCGCCTCCAGCGTCGCCGCCGAGGCGCAGGGTGCGCAACGGGCAGCGCAGCGGCCGCAGCGGCTGGTGGGTAGTGAGGATCGCGCTTCCCCCCTGCCGGGCATGCTGCTCCAGGCGGCAGGTCAGGGTTTCCATCGCTGTGGCGTCGAGGGCGGTGAACGGCTCATCGAGGATCCACAGCGGCGCGTCGGTTAACCACAGGCGGGTTAGCGCCACCCGGCGCTGCTGCCCGGCAGAGAGCTGGTTCAAGGGGAGATCTTCATAGCCCGCCAGGCCGACGGCGGCGAGGGCGCGTTCCCGCTGCTGAAGGCGGCTGGCCGGAAAGAAGAAACGCAGGTTTTCATCGGCGGTCAGCGCCGCGTTAACGCCGGGCTTATGGCCCAGCCACAGCAGCTGACGATGAAATGACTCCCGGACCTTCGCCAGCGGCTGGCCCTGCCAGCTCACCCCGCCGCTTTCCGGGCGCGCCAGGCCGCAGAGGATCCGCAGCAGCGAGGTTTTCCCCGCGCCGTTATCACCGGCGACCTGCAGCAGCTCACCGGCAGCAAGGGACAGCGTCAGCTCCGCAAACAGCGGTCGATCGTCAACGATGCAGGTCAGTCGCTCTGCATGCAGCATGAAGGCAAACTCCTTGATTCAGACAGTATTTTACGTCCTGGCTAAGTATGGGTTGCGCCGCGTGGGCGACGCAACCCTGACGGTTACTGTCCGGCCCCCGGCAGCTTCGAGATATCAGCGTTGCCTAACGCCTTCTCATCGTGCGCCGCGGTCTCCTTACGCACCTTCGCCACATCGCTGGCGCTGACCGCCGGCGCGTTGTTGCCCCAGCTGGTGCGGATGAAGTTGACCACATCCGCCACCTGCTGGTCGTCCAGACGCCAGCCGAACGATGGCATGGTCAGGTTGGAGACCGCATCTTTCACCGCCGGCGTGGTGCTCCCGGTCAGAACAATGTGGATAAGCGAAGTGGCATCTTCGGTCTGTACCACCGGATTGCCCTTCAGCGACGGGAAGGCGCGTTTATAGCCCGCGCCATCGGTACGGTGACAGGCGGCGCAGTTATCGACGTACAGCGCGGCGCCGGTTTTGCTGTCGTTACCCTTCCACAGATCTTTCGCCACGCTGTCTTCCACCGGGGCTGGGGTCTGTTTGCCGCCGCGCGGCGGGAGCGACTTCAGATAGCGGGCGATGGCGGTGATGTCGTCATCAGAGAGATACTGCAGACTGTGCTCCACCACATCGCTCATGCCGCCGAAGACCACCGATTTATCGTTACGTCCGGTTTTCAGGAACTCGGCCAGCTCGGCTTCGCTCCAGGTCCCCAGACCGTCGCGGTTTTCGCCGCGCAGGCTGGAGGCAACCCAGCCGTCAATCGGCGCATTGCTGCCCGCCAGGTAATCATCGCCTTCGCTTTCGCTGAGCGCTTTTTCCTGCATCGTCAGGCTACGCGGGGTATGACAGGCGCCGCAGTGGCCCAGGCCTTCCACCAGATAGCGGCCGCGCTCCAGCACCGGGTCAACCTGCGGGTTGGCGACAAAGTCGCTCGGCGTCGGCGCGAAGATGCCGCGCCAGAACGCCAGCGGCCAGCGCATCGACAGCGGCCACGGGATGTCGGTGTCCTTGTTGGCGACATTCACCGGCTCCACGCCGTGCATAAAGTAGGCGTACATGGCGCGCATGTCCGCTTCGCTGATCCGTGCGAACGAGGGATACGGCATCGCCGGATAGAGTGTGGAACCATCTTTCCGCACGCCCTTGCGCACCGCGTCGTCGAACTCTTCGAAGGTGTACCCGCCAATGCCGTGTTCTTTATCCGGCGTGATATTGGTGGAGTAGATGGTGCCGATCGGCGTCTCCATCGGCAGACCGCCGGCGAAAGGTTTGCCCGCTTTGCCGTTGGTGTGGCAGGCGACACAGTCCCCCGCCCGCGCCAGATACTCCCCTTGCTTAATCAGATTGCTGTCCACAGGCGCCTCTTCGGCGAAGGCCGCGCAGCTCAATGCCCCAAGCACCAGGGCCGATAACCATTGCATTTTCATCATCTGCCTTCCTTTATGCCTGCACCAGGGGACCCGGATTTTTCAGATACTGCTCGCGGATCGCCTTCGCTGACCAGTAGGCCAGCGCGGCCACCGTGCCGGTTGGGTTATAGCCCAGCCCCTGCGGGAAAGCGGAGGCGCCGATGACGAAGACGTTATGCACGTCCCAGCTTTGCAGATAACGGTTAACGGCGCTGGTTTTCGGATCCTCCCCCATCACCGCCCCGCCGTTCATATGGGTGGTCTGGTAGGTGGTGGTATCAAAGTGGCTGTTGGCGTTTTTCGGGCTGCCGAGGATATATTTCGGCTTCATCGCTTTGGCGATCGGCGCCATCTTATCGAACATAAACTGCGCCATCTTGATGTCGTTTTCCTGCCAGTCGAAGGTCATGCGCAGCAGCGGCTGGCCAAAGACGTTTTTGTAGTTCGGATCAAGATCGAGGTAGTTCTGCCGATAGGACTGGTGCGCGCCGTGGGCATCCATCGACAGGTGATGGGTGTAGGTATCGGCCACCGCCGCTTTCCACTTGCTGCCCCACGCCGGGGTGCCCGGCGGTACCGGGAAACCGGAGATGGGCTTGGTCCCGGCCTGGTTGACCCAGAACGGCGAACCGCCGACAAAGCCGGCCGCGCCGTGGTCGAAGTTGTCGGCGTTGAAGTCGTCGACACCGACGCCGTTGCCGCCCGCGCCGATAAACGGGTTGGTATAGGTGTCTTTGTCGAAAATGGCCTTGATGGTGGTCATGTTCTGGTAGGCGAAGTTACGCCCCACCACCCCTTCGCCGGTCTCCGGATTGTACGGTTTACCGATCCCGGAGAGCAGCATCAGGTGCACGTTATGGAACTGGAAGGCGCCGATGATCACCAGGTCCGCCGGCTGCTCCATTTCGCGCCCCTGGCCGTCGACGTAGGTCACGCCGGTAGCGCGGGATTTGTCGTCGGTCAGGTTGACCTTCAGCACGTTGGCGTTGGTCCGCAGCTCAAAGCGTTTTTCCTGGCGCAGCGCCGGCAGGATGTTCACGTTCGGCGAGGCTTTAGAGTACATGTAGCAGGCGTAGCCGCTGCAGAAACCGCAGAAGTTGCACGGACCCATCTGCGCGCCATAGGGGTTGGTATAGGAGTCGGAGGTGTTGGCCGACGGCAGGTTGTAGGGATGGTAACCCACCTCGAGCGCCGCTTTTTCAAACAGCTGCGCTGACCAGGTGTTTTTCTGCGCCGGCAGCGGGAAGTCGTCTGAGCGGTCCGGGGCGAAAGCGTTGCCGCCGCGGCCTTTACCGACGACCTTGCCCTTGATCGACCAGGCAGTCCCGGAGGTGCCGAACACTTTCTCCGCTTTATCGAAGAACGGTTCCAGCTCGTCGTAGGTGACGCCGAAATCCTGGATGATCATATCCTGGGGAATGAAGTTTTTGCCGTAGCGCTCTTCATAGTGGCTGCGCATCCGCAGTTCGATGGGATCGACGCGGAAATGGACGCCGGACCAGTGCAGCCCGGCCCCACCCACGCCGGTACCCGGCAGGAAAGCCGCCAGCTGGCGATACGGCACCGCCTGCTGGCTGGTGTTATGGCGGATGGTGACGGTGCTTTTCGACAGATCCTGGAACAGCTTGCGGCGGATGTTGTAGGTCAGCTCATCAATCACCTGCGGATAGGCGCCGTCCGGCCAGGTGTCGCGCATCGGACCGCGCTCCAGCGCCACGACGTTGAGCCCGGCTTCGGTCAGCTCTTTGGCCATGATCGCCCCAACCCAGCCGAAGCCGACGATCGCGACATCGGTTTTTTTCAATACGGTGGCCATGATTACGCCCTCTCCCCATTAATTGATACCGGCGGGAAGGGGTAGCGTTCGCCCCGTTCAACCCAGTCCATAAAGTCGGCGCGCGCGCCGGGAAAATTAATCAGCGTCCAGCCGACCATGCCTTTATTACCGCCATGGATCGGGTCGCTGAAGAAGCCTTCTCGGGTGTTCTGTAGCAGATAGGTGAAGAACAGCGAGGCCGGTAGCTGTTTGAACTCGGCTTTGCCGGATTCCCACAGGCCGAGCGCCTCGTCCTGTTGCTCGTTGCTCAGTTCAGCGAAGGTCTTGTGATACTTGTCCTGACACCACGCCTCGGCGTCGGCGATCCCGAGGTTATAGATCTGTTTGGGCACCAGCGGCAGCTGATAGCCCATCTCTTTCGGCACGTCGGGGTTGAAGGGCCCCTGCATATACCAGATGGAGCCGGTGGCGTAAGGGGTATTGAGCTGGCGGTCGATAAACTCCGGCACGCCGGCCTCTTTGGCGCCGGGGCCAAGTTCATCCGCTGGGATCAGGCGCGCGACGGCGGCGTTGATAAACGCCCACTCACGATCGTTGAAGAACTGCGGCTTCCAGTCGCTGGCCGCCGCCGTGTTCCCGGAGGCTGGCTCTGAAGCGGGGGCCGCCTGCGCGGTCGCGCTGGTGGCCACGCCAATGGCCCCTGCTCCCGCGCTGCCGATCACCACCGTCGGGATCAGCGCCATCGACTTCACCAGGAAATCACGCCTGGAATTGTTAGTTTTCTCGCTCGACATCATCACATTCCTGTCATTGAAAATTACTGTTTTTGTCGCTGACAAAACCAGTGAATGTCGTGCTGGAACCGATACCATTGCGCTTTTAAACCGCTTAGCGTCTGGCCCGGCCCGGCAAGTCGGATAAAACATCGCCAGAGGCGATATCATTTATAGGGTTATCGTTTGGATAGTAGACGATTCTCAACGAAACGCGGGAAATCGGAGAGAAATTAACCGGAATGTCATCGTGAGAAGGGTGCTGCCATAACCTTGAGGCGGTAAACCGGCGGCGTTCACACCGCGCTGAGCTTACCCATGCGCCAAAAAAGAGTGACTTGTATCACAAATGTTATTTTTTGTTTATGGTACATGGCAGATTAAACGTCTGTAAATACTCGTATTAGGAATAATTAAACATTTTGAGCTGTTAAAAAAGTTAATAACCGTTGTTAACTATTTTGCATCTATTTCCCGGCTAACGCGTTCGGCTGGCGATATCCCGTCCACAGGAGAAGAGAAGATATGTTCGATCATGTGAAATTCGGCGTCAGTGATTATGCCGCGAGCAAAGCGTTCTTTTTACAAGCCCTTGCCCCGCTTGGCGTAACGCTGGTCGGCGAAGGCGAGCCGACCTACGGCGCAGAGCTGGCCGGCAGCGGCGATGTCTCTTTGTGTCTCTATCAAAGTGCGGACAAACCGGCGCCGCTGCATATCGCCTTTCGCGCCGACAGCCGCGAACAGGTCGACGCCTTCTGGCAGGCGGCGCTGGCCGCCGGAGGAAAGGACAACGGCGCACCGGGGTTACGACCAAACTACCACGCCAGTTATTACGCCGCCTTTGTGATTGCGCCAGACGGGCACAATATTGAAGCCGTGTGCCATCTGGCGTCTTAACCAGCGGTTACCGCTGCGGAAAAATCCACACATCCTCCGCCGGGAGCGTCAGATGACAGTGTTCGGCATCGCGCAGCGCCGTTCCGTAGGCGCGCAGCGGGAAATCGTCGCCCTCGGTGCGGAACAGGTACTCCCAGCGGTCGCCGAGGTACATGCTGGTCAGCAGCGGTAGCTGGAGACTGTTATCCTGCGCCGCGCCGTCCAGACGCAGGCGCTCCACGCGGATCACCGCCGTCGCCGGCTCGCCGACGCTAACCCCCTCGCCCGCTCGCCCCCACAGGCTCCAGCTGGCGCCTTCGATCCGCGCCCTGCCGTTCTCCAGCGCCATTACCTTGCCGTGCAGGCGGTTATTGCTGCCCATAAACTCGGCGGCGAACAGCGTCGCCGGGCTGCCGTACATCTCCTGCGGCGTCCCCTGCTGCTCGATGACGCCATTGTTCAGCAGCAGAATACGATCCGAGATGGCCATCGCCTCATTCTGATCGTGGGTGACCATCAGCGCCGACAGGCCCAGCTTGACGATCAGCTCGCGCAGAAACACCCGCGCCTCTTCGCGCAGCTTGGCGTCAAGGTTGGAGAGCGGCTCATCCAGCAGGATCACCGGCGGGTTGTAGACCAGCGCCCGGCCGATGGCCACCCGCTGCTGCTGGCCGCCGGAGAGCTGGTGCGGATGGCGGTTGCCAAGGTGCCCGAGCCCCAGCTGATCCAGCACGCGCTGCACCCGCTCTTTTATCTCCCCGGCGGCCACTTTACGCAACTTCAGCGGATAGGCCACGTTGTCGAACACCGTTTTGTGCGGCCACAGGGCATAGGACTGGAACACCAGCCCGAGGTTACGCTCTTCGGCCGGGATCTCGCTGCGCGGCGTGCCGTCGTACACCGTGCGGTTACCGATGGCGATCCGTCCGCTCGTCGGTTTTTCCAGCCCGGCCACCGCCCGCAGTAGCGTGGTTTTGCCGCTTCCCGACGGCCCCAGCAACGACACCACCTCTCCCCGGCCGAGCGTCATCGACACCCCTTTCAGCACCGGGTTGTCGCCATAGGTGAGATGCAGATTTTCTACCGATAACTCAATCATGTAATTTCACTCCAAAGCGCAGGGCGATGCCAAGGCCAATCACCACCAGCAGAATATTGATAAAGGAGAGCGCCGCGACGATATCGATGGCCCCCGCCGCCCACAGCGACACCAGCATCGAGCCGATGGTTTCGGTACCCGGCGACAGCAGATAGACGCCGGTGGAATATTCGCGCTCAAAGATCAGGAACATCAGCAGCCAGGAGCCAATCAGCCCATAGCGCGACAGCGGGACGGTGACGTGGCGGGTGATCTGCCCCCGCGAGGCGCCGGTGCTGCGCGCCGCCTCCTCCAGCTCCGGGCCCACCTGCAGCAGCGTCGAAGAGATGAGCCGCAGGCCATAAGCCATCCATACCACGGTGTAGGCCAGCCAGACGCTGAAGATGGTGTTGCGCAGCGCGCGCAGCTGCACGATAAGGTGCTCCCGCAGCCAGTCGGCCACCGGCAGCGCCGAGAGCCAGCCGTGCTTCAGCGACTGATCGAGCCACATCGGCACAAACAGGAACACCCACAGGAAGGCCAGACCGGCCAGCAGCCCCGGCACCGCGCGCGGGACCAGTACGCTGTAATCAAGAAAGCGGGTGACGTTGTCCGCTTTGCGGTGCATGGCGATACCGACAAACAGATAGCAGATCACCGCCAGCGCGCCGCCGACGATGCCGATAGCCATCGAGTTGACGATCGCCCGCAGCAGGTTGGGCTGCTGCCAGATATTGTGGAACGTCGTCAGCGACAGCTCATCCCACAGCGACACGCCGACGCCCCAGTTGGAGATAAAGGCCCGCAGCGCCACGCCGAGCAGCGGCACGCCGATGGTCACCGTCAGCCAGGCCACCACCACCGCCCCGGCCACCCAACGCCATTTACCCAGCGGCAGCGCCCGCGCCTGCGACGCCTTGCCCTTCATGGTGACAAAGCGGTTGGCGGTGCGCATCAGCCGCCTCTGGAGCATCACCAGCGGGATGGTGATGCAGATCAGCACCACCGCCACCGCCGCCATCAGATGGTAGGAGGGGGTGCCGAGCTTGTTGGTCAGCTTATAGAGATAGGTCGCCAGCACCATGTTGCCCTCGGGGTCGCCCAGCACCAGCATCAGACCGAAAACCTCCAGACCGAGGAAGAAGAGCAGCACGCAGGCGTAAAGGATGGACGGCCGCACCATCGGCAGACTCACCGAGGTCATCACCTGCAGCGGCGTGGCGCCGACGGTGCGCGCCGCCTCTTCCACGTCGGAACCGACGCTGCGCAGCGCCGAAGAGATATAAAGATAGGCGTGCGGCACGTGGGTTAAGCCGGCGATGACCACAATGCTGAACATCGAGTAGATATTCCACGGCACAAAGCCGATCAGCTGCTGCGCCCACTGGGAAAAGAAGCCTACCGGCCCGGCGGCCACCACGTAGCCAAAGCCCAGCACCATCGGCGAGACGAAGATCGGCACCAGGATCAGCGGCTCAATGAACCGCCGGCCGGGTAAATCGGTGCGTACCATCAGAAAGGCCAAAATACCGCCCAGTGGAATGGCGATAATCACCAGACCAAAGGCCAGAATAAAGCCTGACCTTAACGCCAGATAAAAATCCGGGTCGGTAAAAATAAAGGCGAAGGCTTCCAGGCTCCAGGATTTGGAGCGGGAAAAGAACGGCGCGGAGAGAAAACTCTGCACCACAATAAATAACAGCGGGACATAAATCACCAGCGCCGTGATGCACACCACCACGCCGCGCGGCAGCCCCTGCCACTTTCTGCGTAATACATTCATGGTTCATCCCTTTGGTCAGGTGAATAAACCCGCCGGGTGTGAATAAGGGGCATCGGCGATGCCCCGGGGGAGGATTATTTCGCGGCGGCGCTGCGCCATTGTTTAATAAACTGCAGACGTTTTTGCGGCTGTAAATAATCCAGCAGCGTTTCGTTGACCGGGATCGGTTTTAACGCTTTGCCCAGCAGCGCGGTCATGCCGTCGATATCATTTTTGCCTTCAATATCGCGACGAATAGAGGGAATATCCGCCTGACTGGCGAGGATCTGCTGGCCTTTTTCCGACAGGACATAGTCCAGCCACAATTTTGCCGCATTGGGATGTTCGCTCTCCTGGCTAATAAACGAGACACGGGAGAGCACCAGCACGTAATCTTTCGGATAGGCAATGCCTAAAGAGGGATCGTTTTTCGCCCGCGCTTCCGCATAGGAGCCAAGGATGTTATAGCCGATCAGGTTTTCGCCAGAGGAGACGCGCTCCATCATCGTGCCGGTGGAAGACTGCACCGTCAGGCCGCCTTTGGCGATATTCGCCAGGTCGGTAAAATAGTTCGCGTCGGCCTGGCTGTCCTGCACCGCCAGCATAAAGCCGAGGCCCGATTTTTCGATATCGTAGGTGGTGACTTTGCCTTTAAATTTATCGGCCTGGCTGGCGATCAATTTTGCCAGCGCGGTATGCGAATCCGGAACCTCATTCTGCGGGATCAGCCGTTTGTTATAGATAAATACCACCGGCTCGTAGGTGGTGCCATAGGCTTTCTGCTGCCACACCGCCCAGTCGGGCAATTGCTTCACCTCCGGCGAGGCATATTGTTCCGCGTATTCGGTGGCTAATTTCAGCGCCGTATCCATCGATGAGCTCCACACCACGTCCCCGCTGCCGCCCCCGGCGGCCTGCTCGCTGATATAGCGGTTATACAGCTCGGTGCTGTTCATGTCGTTATATTCGACTTTGACGCCCGGATATTGCGCTTCGAATCCTTTAATTAACGGCCCGGCGGCTTTGGTATCGGTTGTGGAATAGATCACCACCTTGCCCTCTTTGACGGCGGCATCAACCGTTTTTTGATAATCCGCCGGATAGCCCGCAGGCACCTCCGCCCAGGCGGCACAGGCGAAAACGGCCGTCAGTGAAACCACTAAACCACTTATTTTCTTATACATGATACCAACCTTTAATCATCAATTAATAAACACAAATTTAACATATAGTGGTATCAGCTGCCCTTGCAACGCCGGGGCTGGCTTTTTTCTGGCTTTTGTGACAGTGGCAGAATTTAAAAATGTGGTGTTTATGACGTTAATTAAAACGCGATCGCGGACCGGTTTTTTATCGTCTGGCGTATAACGCAGACGCTGGCGCAGTGGCGTGACGCCCGGAGCCCCCGCCCTTGACCTTCTGCGCCGGGCGGCGCAGCATAAAACGGCAAACATAACAAAATAACAACAGACTACAGGAGAGAATCAGTGCCAACAGGACACCGCTTTCTGGCGACGGATCTGCATCAGTTTGTCGTCTCACTGTTTACCCATCTCGGCAGCCGCTCAGAAGAAGCGACGCTGGTCGCCGACCACCTGATCGCCGCCAACCTGGCCGGGCATGACTCCCATGGCGTCGGGATGATCCCAAGCTATGTGAAATCCCATGCCGGCGGTTTTCTGCAGCTCAACCGCCACGCCACGGTCACCAAAGATGCCGGCGCCGTGGTCACCCTCGACGGCAACGCCGGCTTCGGCCAGGTAGTCGCCCACGAAGCGATGCAGTTAGGTATCGAAAAGGCGAAGCAGCACGGCATGGCGGCTATCGCCCTGCGCAATGCGCATCACGTCGGGCGCATCGGCTACTGGGCCGAGCAGTGCGCCGCCGCCGGACTGATCTCCATTCACTTCGTCAGCGTAATCGGCGACCCGATGGTCGCTCCGTTCCGCGGAAAAGACAGTCGCTTCGGCACCAACCCCCTGTGCGTGGTGTTTCCGCGAGAGGGCCATCCGCCGCTGCTGCTGGACTACGCCACCAGCGCCATCGCCTTTGGAAAAACCCGCGTCGCCTGGCACAAAGGGGAAGCCGTGGCCCCCGGCTGCCTGATCGACGCCGAGGGGTTGCCCACCACCGATCCGGCGGTGATGCAAACCTCGCCGCTGGGCGCCCTGCTCACCTTCGCCCAGCACAAAGGCTATGCCCTGGCGACGCTGTGTGAAGTGCTCGGCGGCGCGCTCTCCGGGGGGCAAACCACCCATCAGGAAAGCCTGCAGACCAGCGTCGACGCCATCTTTAACTGCATGACCACCGTGATCCTGCGCCCGGACGCGTTCGATGCCCCGGACAGCCAGGCGCAGACGGAGGCCTTTATCGCATGGTGTAAACAGTCGCCGCACGATCCCGATGCCCCGGTGCTGGCCCCCGGCGAATGGGAAGCCGCCAACCGCGAAGCGCGCCTGGCCGAGGGGATCCCGCTGGATGCGGGCAGCTGGCAGGCAATCTGCGCCGCCGCACGCGACGTCGGCCTGAGCGAGTCGCATATCACCCGCTGCCGCCCTCTCGCGTAGCGGCGTTTTCCCCCGCAGAGCGTCTGACGTCGGCGCTCTGCGTCATCGTCATTAGTGACGAGGTCACGCTCCTGTCATCATCCATCTGAAATTTTTCATTATAAATCAACACATTAAAATCTGGCACGAGACCTGCATAGCGCAGCGGGCCTGCGTCCGCATCACCACCAGGCGATACCGCGATCGTTGCCCGTCGGGCCCGGCGCGACAGCGATCCTCTGTTCACTGTTAACAGGTCTGTTACTGATGAAAAAAATCACGAGCGTGTGCCCCTACTGCGGGGCGGGTTGCAAACTTAAACTGGTTGTCGACAACAATAAAATCATTCGCGCGGAAGCCGCCGACGGCGTCACCAACCAGAACCAGCTGTGCCTGAAAGGCTATTACGGCTGGGATTTTCTGAACGACACGCAGCTCCTGACGCCCCGTCTTAAACAACCAATGATCCGCTACCAGAAAGGCGGCGCCTTTACGCCGGTCAGCTGGCAGGAGGCGATTCGCTATACCGCCAGCAAGCTCAGGGAGATCAAAGAGAAGCATGGCCCGCGCGCCATCATGACCACCGGCTCCTCGCGCGGCACCGGCAACGAAACCAACTATGTGATGCAAAAGTTCGCTCGCGCGGTGCTGAACACCAATAACGTCGACTGCTGCGCCCGCGTCTGCCACGGCCCTTCCGTCGCCGGGCTACAGCAGGCGCTGGGCAACGGGGCGATGAGCAACTCGATAAGCGACATCGAAAACTCGAAGTGCCTGCTGGTCTTTGGCTACAACTGCGCCGACTCCCATCCCATCGTCGCCCGCCGGGTGATCAAAGCCCGGGAAAACGGCGCTAAGATCATCGTCTGCGATCCGCGACGCATTGAAACCGCACGCATAGCCGACCGTCATCTGCAGCTCAACAACGGCAGCAATATGGCGCTGGTGAACGCCTTCGGCTATGTCCTGCTGGAGGAGGAGCTGTACAACAAAGCCTATGTCGAACGCTACACCGAAGGGCTGGACGCCTACCGCGAGGCGGTGAAGGATTACGCCCCGGAAGCAGTGGAACAGATTGTCGGGGTCAGCGCGCAGGCTATTCGCGAGGCGATGCGCATGTTTGCCGCCGCCCCTTCCGCCACCATTATGTGGGGCATGGGGGTCACCCAGTTTGGCCAGGCGGTGGACGTGGTGCGCGGCCTGGCAAGCCTGGCGCTGCTCACCGGCAACCTGGGGCGTGCGAACGTCGGCGTGGGCCCGGTTCGTGGACAAAACAATGTGCAGGGCGCCTGCGATATGGGCGTGCTGCCGAACCTGTTCCCCGGCTATCAGGAGGTCACCGACCCCGCCGTGCGGGCCAAATTCGCCGCCGCCTGGGGGATCGACCCGGCGCAGATGGATGACCAGGTCGGCACCCGCATCACCGAAGTGCCGCATAAAGCGCTGACCGGCGAGATCAAAGCCTACTACATCATGGGCGAAGATCCGCTGCAGACCGAAGCCGACCTCGGCCTGGTGCGCAAAGGCATCGAGGCGCTGGACTTCGTGGTGGTGCAGGATATCTTCATGACCAAAACGGCGGAGATTGCCGATGTCCTGCTGCCGGCCACCTCCTGGGGCGAGCACGGTGGCGTCTTCACCTGCGCCGACCGCGGGTTTCAGCGATTTGAACAGGCAATCCCTCCGGCGGGGAATGTGAAGCGCGACTGGGAGATCATCAGTCTGCTGGCCAGCGAAATGGGCTATCCGATGCACTATGAGAACAACCAGCAGATCTGGGACGAGATGCGAGAGCTCTGCCCGCTTTTCTACGGCGTGACCTGGGAGAAAATGGGCGATATGGGCCATGTTCAGTGGCCGTGCCCGACCCTCGACCACCCCGGCACGCCGTGGCTGTATAAAGACAACCGCTTCGACACCCCATCGGGTAAAGGGCAGCTGTTCGCCACCGCCTGGCGCGCGCCGGCGGAGCGTCCGGATGATGAATGGCCGCTGGTGCTCTGCACGGTGCGGGAGGTGGGGCACTACTCCTGCCGCTCGATGACCGGCAACTGCGCCGCGCTGCAGTCGCTGGCCGACGAGCCGGGACGGGTGCAGATAAATCCGCTGGATGCGCAACGGCTGGGGATCGCTGACAAACAGCTGGTGTGGGTTAGCTCCCGACGCGGGAAAGTCATCACCCGCGCCGACCTCAGCGATCGCATCAACCCGGGCGCGGTCTATATGACCTATCAGTGGTGGGTGGGCGCCTGCAATGAGCTGACTCAGGATAACCTCGATCCGATCTCCAAAACGCCGGAAACCAAATACTGTGCGGTGAAAGTGGAAGCGATAGCCGACCAGCAGTGGGCGGAGCGCTATGCCTGGACGGCCTACAGCGACATGAAGGCGCGACTGAAAGCCGCCGCCGACGTGTGACCTCAGGGAGCGCGCGCGCTCCCTGCTGCCGCTGCCGGTGGGTTACGCCGCCGGCAGCTGTTTCTCCACCAGCGCCACCCACATCGCCACCCCGTGGCTAATCAGCGCATCGTTAAAGTCATAGCTGGCGTTATGCAGCGGCTTCGACGGCGTTTCGCCATCGGTGCCGATCCAGAAATAGGCCCCCGGACAGGCCTCCAGCATGCAGGCGAAATCCTCAGAGGCCATCGACGGCGCCTGGTTCCAGCGCACCGCCTCCGCGCCGAGGGTGGCGACCGCCACCTCGCGCAGCAGCTGCGCCTGCGGCGCATGGTTTTTGGTCACCGGATACCCCGGAAACCAGCTAATCTCGCCCTGCACATCGGACACCTGCGGCTGGGTCGCCACATAGCTTTCGATAAGCTCCCGCACGCGGGCGCGAACGCGATTGCTCAGGCAGCGGAAGGTGCCGCGCAGCACCACGGTGTCCGGCAGGACGTTGATCGCCTCGCCGCCGTTTATCTGGGTGATGCTGACCACCGCCGAATCCTGCGGCGACAGGCGGCGGGAAGGAATGGTCTGCAGCGCCATAATCAGCTGCGCCGCAGCGACGATCGGATCGGCCCCGCTCTCCGGCATCGCCGCATGGCAGCTTTTGCCGCGCAGGGTGATCTCGAAGGCGTCGAGGGAGGCCATCATCGCGCCATCGCTGAGCGCCACTTCGCCAAGCGGGATCCCCGGCCAGTTATGCAGCGCGTAAATCGCATCCATCGGGAAGCGTTCGAATAACCCCTCTTCCACCATCTTGCGCGCGCCGCCGAGGTTCTCTTCCGCTGGCTGGAAAACAAAGTGGACGGTGCCGCTGAACTGACGGGTCTGCGCCAGATGGGCGGCGGCCGCCAGCAGCATCGCGGTGTGGCCATCGTGGCCGCAGGCGTGCATGACCCCGGCGCGGCGCGAACGGTAGCTGACGCTCCCCAGCTCGGTGATCGGCAGGGCGTCCATATCGGCGCGCAGGCCGATGACCGGCCCGGGGCCGTTTTCCAGCGTCGCCACGACGCCGGTGCCGGCCAGCCCGCGATGAACCTGCAGGCCAAACGAGGCCAGCAGCTCGGCGACGCGGCGCGAGGTCTCCTGCTCCTGATATCCGAGCTCAGGCGCGGCGTGAAACTCACGTCGCCAGCCTGTGGCTTCGGCGATCAGTGACGGCGATACGGCCATGTATTACTCCTTTCCTGCATAGCGTAATGCTGAATAATTTGGTCATGCGTTGCGTTTTTACCCGTCGCTCACCGGCGTCGGGTCGCTGCCGCTCCCTCCGTTATATCCTGTCGTTAACACGCTGACAACGTCACGAAATGCGGCGGCGGCGCGGCGTACAGGCCTGCCGTCGCCCGGCGGTCCTTTTTTGGTAGTGATTTCAACGGTGACAACGGCCAGGCGATTAATTATTATGCAGCTCAGGACGGCAATTTGCCGAAGGATCCACTACTGACCTCTCCGTCATCGGAAATAAAATGTTTAACCCAGACCAGAATCGTCTTGCTCCCACGCTGGCGATGATCATGGCCGCGTCGCTCGTGGGATTTATCACCGGCTATACGGTGCCGTTAATCAGTCTTGAGCTGGCGCAGCAGCAGATCGCGCCGCTGTATGTCGGCCTGCTGGCCGCCCTGCCGCCCGCCGGCATGATGATCTCCTCTTTCCTCTCTCCTGCGCTGTGCCGGCGCGTTGAGATGGGCGTGCTGCTGAGCGGCAGTTTGATCCTGCTGGCGCTGGCGACCATCGCCTCATGCATGACCACCGATATGACGCTGCTTCTGCTGCCGCGCCTGCTGACCGGCCTGGCCTCCGGGGTCATTATCGTCCTCGGTGAAAGCTGGATCACCGGCGGCGCGGCAGGCAACCAGCGCGCCACCCTCACCGGTATCTACGCCTCGGCCTTTACCGGCTGCCAGCTGGCCGGGCCGCTGCTGATCTCCGTCGGCCCCGCCTGGCAGGCTTCGGCGCTGATGGCGATCGTCGCGGTCACCGCCGTCTGCCTGCTGATGCTGCGCCATCTGCCCACCGGCACCCGCGAAAGCCTTGGGGAGCGCGCCAGCTGGCGCAGCCTCGGCGCCTTCCTGCCGGTACTGGCCTCCGGGGTCTTCTGCTTCGCCTTCTTCGACGCCAGCATCCTCGCCCTGCTGCCGCTGTACGGTATGGATAAAGGGCTTAATGAAGGAATGGCGGTGCTGCTGGTGACCGTGGTGCTTACCGGGGATGCGATGTTCCAGACCCCGCTCGGCTGGCTGGCCGACCGGGTCGGCATTCGCCGCGTGCATCTGGCCTGCGCGGTGATTTTCAGCCTGTCGCTGCTGGCCCTGCCGCTGATGCTCGGTTCGCGCATTCAGCTGATGGCCATTTGCCTGCTGCTGGGCGCCGCGGCGGGGGCGCTTTATACCCTGTCGCTGGTGCGGGCGGGGAAAACCTTCAGCGGACAGAAGCTGATTATGATTAACGCCCTGTTCGGCTTTTTCTGGTCCGCCGGCAGCGTCGCCGGGCCGGTAGTCAGCGGCATGCTGATCGGCATCACCGGCTACGATGGCCTGATCGCCACCCTGGTGGCCAGCGGCGTGCTGTTCCTGCTGATTCAGTGTCTGTGCAAAAACGAGAAAATCCTGCTCGCCAGCGAGCAGGAAGACGACATGGACGAAGCGACGGAGTCCGCGCAGTAGTCCTGACGGGCTGGCCTGGCGCCAGCCCTTTTTTTATGGCCCTTACCTGAGGGAATCCTGTTCTTGCTGGCTCACTGCTATAACCATTGCCGGCCCCCTGCCGAGAGGAAATTCCATGGAAAGCATGACGTTACATCGTGGCAGATTGATCGATCATATCCTGCTGGTTGTCGAAGACTTTGAGGCAAGCAAAGACTTCTATACTGCCGTACTGTCGGCGCTGGAGATCCCGGTTATTACCACCGCTAATGACTACTTGCTGGCCGACGAACTGGTGGTGGCCTCACGCCACAGCCCGGAGGCTGCCGGGAAACTGACAGGACGCCACCACCTGGCGTTCCAGGCCAGAGATCGTGACAGGGTGGACGCTTTTTACCATGCGGCGCTGACCCATGGCGGCCGCGATAACGGCGCGCCTGGCGAACGACACTATCATCCTGGTTACTATGCCGCTTTTGTGCTGGATCCGCAGGGGAATAATATTGAGGCGGTCTACCATGGCGAGGCTGAGCGCAGCGCCGGGTCTGTTGCGATCAGCTTCACGCAGTAAGCGGGCGAAAGACACCTTTTTGCCCGCAACAGGAGGACACTATGTTTTCATACATTATGCTGGGAACGAACGATCTACCACGCGCCATCGAATTCTATGACCCGTTAATGGCATTGCTGGGGCACCCCAAAGCCGGCCGTAACGAACAGGGAGCATCATGGGGCACCTTCAATGGCAACCACACCTGTGGGCTGTGCGTGGGCGTTCCTTTTGACCAGCAGCCTGCCGGGGTGGGTAATGGAACGATGGTGGCGCTTAACGCCCGCTCCGTCGAACATATTGCGGAACTGCATGCCCTCGCCCTGCAACTCGGCGGACGTGACGAAGGCGCTCCCGGTCATCGCCCACAATATGGCAACGGCTTTCACAGCGCCTACGTCCGCGATCCCGACGGCAATAAGCTGGCGTTTGTTTATTATGCGCGGTGAGCCCCATATCTCACCCTGCATATTCGCGGTTAAGTATGACCCGGACGTTAAGGGATAAACGCCGTTTATCTCGATAGTCGTGGCGATTTTTGCATCATCCACAGCAGCCAGCAGACCAGTACTGCCGCTGCCAGGTTATAAAACATGCCGGCGACAAAAGCAGAAGCATACTGTCCGCGCTGCGACAGAGAGGTCGCCTCGGTGAGCACGCTAGTGAACAGGATACCCACGACGGCGACACCCAGCGCAGCGCCCACCTGCTGCACTGTCGATACCACCCCAGCGGCCATACCGGAGTCGGCTTCATCAACGACACCCAGCACCAGGTTCAGCAAGGGCGTCATGATATATCCCTGTCCGGCGCCGAGCACAATCAGCGCCGGGAGCAGGTGCGCTGGCTTTAGCTCCGCTCCCGCCATCCCTACCTGAGTGATAAGAAGCGCAATAGACGCTGTATAAACCAGGGATCCCCAGAGAAGGGTTCGAGCTCCCCATCGGGAAACCAGCCGCGGGGCCGTCAACGACGCCAGCACAAACCCACCGCTACAGGGCGCGAACAGGCTTCCCGCCAGGAAAGGATCCAGCCCCATACCGGTCTGTACCAGCAGCGCAAAGCAGAGAAAAAAGGAACTTGATGTCGAGTAAATCAGTAGCACCAGCAATGTTCCCAGCGCGAAATGACGCTTTGCCAGTAGACGCATATCCACCAGGGGCGATTTACCCGCAATTCGACGCTGCGCCTGGTGTCGACCAAAGATCGCGATGACGATGAGCGCGATGCCCGGTGACCACAGACTCCATGCCGGCCAACTCTGCGCCGGCCCCTCGATCAATGGAACCAGTAACAGTGTCAGCCCAATGCTGACCAACGCCACGCCGATCCCGTCCAGCTGCGGTCTTTGCGGGGCGGCGGATTCGGGAATCAATCGGGCGGTGAGAATAGCGAGGAGCCCGACAGGCACATTGATCAGAAAGAGGTTGCGCCAGCTCAGGCCGAACAGATCGACATGTATCAGCCACCCGCCCAGCACCTGACCGGCAATCGCCGCCAGCCCCAGCGTCATCCCCAACAGACCAAACGCTTTGCGCCTGTCGTCGCCCGCAAAGTTAACCCGAATGGAGGCATACACCTGCGGGAACAACAGGGCGGCGGCCAGGCCCTGCAAGACCCGGGCGCCGATGAGATACCCGGTTCCTGGCGCCAAGCCACAACAGGCCGACGCCAGCGTAAAACCCGCCATACCGATAACAAAGAGTCGCCGGCGACCATACCGATCTCCCAGCCGCCCGCCGGTGATCAATAAAACGCCAAACGCCAGTTCGTATCCGGCGACGATAAGACCAATGTCGGCGAAATTAGCCCCCAGTCCGCGCTGAATGCTGGGGATGGCCACATTCACGACAAACAGGTCAAAGAGAGTGACGAATCCCGCCAGGAGCAGGACAAACAGGCCAGCCCAGGGGGGCCTGCAGCAGGATTCATGTTCAGGGGGCATCGAAATACAGGAGGTGGAGCTCATATCGCATATCCGCTGTAAGGAGAAGATACGACGATTCTTACCTTTCTTTTAAACTATTACAATTTAACAGTTTATGCTATTACTTAAAGCAATGAGCTCAGCGAAGGAGGCAAACGATGCGAACCCTTAAGCGAACACGACGCGATCTGGCGGACTTTCTGCGGACGCAGCGGGAACGGCTGTCACCGGCTGACGTTGGGCTTCCCAGCGGGGCACGGCGACGGACGCCCGGTCTTCGACGGGAAGAAGTCGCGGCCCTGGCCGGCGTCGGCCTTACCTGGTACACATGGCTGGAACAGGGTCGGGATATTGGCGTGTCGTCCACCTTTCTGGATAATCTGGCACGGGTGCTGAAGCTGGATGCCGCTGAACGTCGTCATCTGTTTATGCTCGCTCACGATCGCCCTCCTGCCGAACCAGGAAAAACCTGGTGCGTGCTGCCGCCGCTGGTGCGACGCCTGATGCACGATCTGCCGCACCCTGCTTTCGTTATCAATTTACGCTGGGATGTGCTGGGATTTAACGCCTTAGCCGATGAGCGGTTCACTTTCGCCCGCCATGCCCCCGGGCAGCGCAATTTGCTGTGGTTGCTGTTCACCGACCCGGTCCTGCAAGCGCGTATCGTTGACTGGGAGCAACAGGCGCCGCTGATGTTGTCCAGCTTTCGCCGGGATTTTACCCGCGCCAGCCAAAGTACCGACATTCCTGAACTGGTCAACGATCTGGAACGGATCTCGCCGGCGTTTAAATTATGGTGGCGGCAACATCAGGTGCAGGCCCCGTGCCATGGTGTCCGTCATTTACTGGTCGACGAGCAGCCCGTCCCGTTCGAATTCACCTCACTGACCGTTGATGAAGACCGACACCTGCGGCTGGTTGTGTATGCCCGAAAGGAACAGGAAACCAGTCTTTCGGGATAAATATTTAACAGAAGATAGGCGTTGTGGAGTTTAAAAATTGATGGCACTTCAGTGAATTATTAAAGCAGAGTATAACAAGGTAAAAAACATTGGGTTCGCTCACATCATAAAGTGAAGTATTCCCAGTCGCTTAAGGCCTTTTCGGTATTTCCATTTGGAGTGAAAGCTCTCATTCGCGGGTGAAACTGCCATTCTAAAAAAGGGACCGCGCACTCGCTTTGACCTGTGGCAGAGAATCCAGGCGATGGCGGGTTTGGTGATTTTCAGCGCTGAGCGAAGGGTTGACATTCAAAGGCAACAGGAAACTCAAATTTATAGTGCAATAGACATTTCCATACCGCGTAAATCTGTCTGGGCAAGTCTTGATGGGTATTTACTTTCCCTGATAAACATAAAGCCATGCTTTTCGTAGAAGGTTTGCGCGTTGGGTGTTGAGGTCAGGGTTAACTGTTTCAGCCCTCTTTTCATCGCCTCATCTTTAATTTTTTCAATAATCAGGCTGGCGAAACCTTTACCCATATAATCCGGCAAGGTAAAAATCGCTTCTACGCTTCCCCCGGTAAGATCCAGATACCCCGTTGCCACCAATCCGGCATCGGGCATTTCGACAACAAAGAAAGGATTTACCGTAATAACCTCTCTGTAGTGTTCAGGCATAGCTTCAGGCGTCCAGGCCTCAAGCACCCTGGCGTTATAACTTAGCTTACATCCTTGCCGGATGGAAAGATTCCTTATATTCCAGCATTCCTCTGCCTCTTCAGGTACTGCAAGTCTGATTTGCATTTTTTCTTCCATTTCGTCTTATTATATTTATAGATTTATCATAAAACGGTTTCGTTTCAACCTCTTTGTTTAACAAAATAGTCTAGTCCGCTCCCGCACAGAGCTAACGATAATAGACGGCTGAATGTCGGAGATAAGTCAAATGGGGACGCAAGACTCAACCACGCTCAGCCCCTTCCCTGGGGAATTCAAATATATTGTTAGCAATGGAATAAATTGTTCCGCTCTGAGCGCCATTCGGTGAGTCATACCTGCTGCTTCAGGCTGATACTGGCAAGGAAAGACAAGACAACATCAGGCGTCCGGTGGTTCCGTCGCGTCTGGTCAGGGTAGGATATGCTCCAGGATACTTAAAATACTCAAAGGCAAGTCCGGATGGAAAAGAATTTCACCCCTGAGCAAATTGACTTTATCAATCGTGTGGTCTTCAACCATATCGATAAAATGACTGCGGAAGTCGCTAATATTGTTGAACAAACAGAAAAAGCCGCACACCAGGAACTCGCGGAGCATGGCATTGATATGACAGAGTTTTATCCTGCCAATCTGCCGTTTTTGATGATGACAATCGTCCAGACGTTAATTGACCGGGCGCATGGTGGGGACATGGCGCTTGCGCAAAAAATGTTAACGATGGAAGCCAAAAGATTAAATGTCAGCGTAAATGTCGAGGCGGATAAATCAGGCGTATCGGGGCGTTAACCATGTCAATGGCCGATATGGTCCGTTCCTGGCCCAACTCAGCCCCCACCCTGACTTACACCGTCCCCAAACACGCTAAAAGCCGCCTACATTCCCTCACGCTCCCAACCAACACTCAGCGGGCTGGCCTGGCGCCAGCCCGCTCGGTTTACAGCACCTTGCTGAGGAACGCGGCGGTGCGTGGGTTGCTC
>ENA-OWOE01000048-OWOE01000048.1-gut-metagenome-genome-assembly--contig:-NODE-48-length-143898-cov-9.515050_pt1 | contig 143898 bp, 128 predicted proteins | sample MGYA00248254_ERZ651788 | MGnify/ENA primary metagenome ERZ651788 (study PRJEB26908, sample SAMEA4031709) | gut metagenome | biome: gut; feature: normal infant; material: stool | place: China | collected... | reverse complement strand
GATTCTAACAATCATGGAAGCTTCAGCTGAACATGATTGTTGTTCAGAAGCCCAGCGAAATGCCCGGCGAACAGGAACATCATATTTCGTCTGTACCGTTTTTCTTTTTATAAACCTATAAGATCACGACTTGTGAGAGGACGCTTATATCTGCCCTTCACACCCTAAGAAAGCACCACAAAATCTGCTGCTCCACGGTAAGTGAAACTCCGGTTTAATCCGGATTCTGAATGACCGGCTGAATCTGTTTGCCATTCAAAGCATACTCAATGGTCTCCGGCAGCAATTCCATTTTGGCGACCAGGGAATTTGGCTTGCTCTTACAGTTATCCTGCCCAAACGGAACAAAATACACATTTTTCGTATTCATAAGCATACCGATATTTTTAAAGTTCGCTCCAAGTGCATCATTCGTGGAAATCGAGATCACAAGCGGCTTTCCATTTCTCATGTGTGCCTTGGCTGCCATAAGAACCGGTGTATCTGTGATCCCGTTGCAGAGTTTTGCCGCAGTATTTCCGGTACACGGTGCGATCACCATGATATCCAGAAAATTATTCGGTCCGATTGGCTCCGCTGCGCAGATAGTGCGTATTCCCTCATTCCCTGTGATATCACAGATCCCTTCCACATAATCTTTTGCGCTTCCAAACCTGGTATCACAGGTCTGTGCATTAAATGAAAAAATAGGAATCACATTTGCGCCAAGTTCTGTCAGCCTTTCTATTTCCTTTCTGGCTCTTGAAAACATACAGAAGGAACCTGTGATTCCAAGTCCGATATTACATTTTGAAAAATCCATTTTCCATACCTTCCTGCTCTATTTAAATCAAGAATCATTTCATTACCTATATTTTCTGTCACACATTTTCTGTAAAAACGAATCTATCTGTCTATGTTTTTTACTTTGCGGCAAAACGTTCCATGGACCGTTCCAGAATATATGCACTTTCTTTTGGCGCATATTTTCCCGGAATGCCAAGCACTAAATCTGCCCGGATGCCAAACTCTTTTGCACATGCAAAATCTGTTCCGCCAGGTTTTGAGGCAATATCCAGAATATAGGCATCACGCGGAAGTTCCTTGATGATCACCCGCGTCACAACCGGTGCCGGCACAGTATTTACAAGCATTGCCGCTCCCATTGCCTCCTCCGGTCCGAATGCAAAATCAACTGCATAAAATCCATCTTCTTTTGCCTGCTTTCTTACCTCGCGGCGTCTGGCAAGCACTGTCACCCTCGCTCCCAGTCCCCGGAGTTTCTTTGCGATTGCCTTTCCACAGTTTCCGTATCCGGTCACCAGAATTTTGGCACCTTCTATATTATAAGGACTGTGGTTGGTAAGTTCTGCGATCGCACCCTCTGCCGTTGCCACCGCATTTTCCTGTGCCACCACTTCATCCTCCATAAAATCAAGGTAACGGATTCCTCTCCTGTCCAAAAGTTCCCGCTGTTCTTCTGTAAAACATCCACCAAGCACCAGCGTATCATTTGCCAGATTTTTATTTAAAATTTCATTCAGCCGCTCCTGCTCTGGAACTTTTGTTACCGGGATCGGAAGCACCAGCATTGCCGCCCCGGCAAGAAATTTTTTTAATTTTAAAAGCTGTTCTTCTACTGTCTGACTGTTTCTGATGTCCAGGCAGCGCACACTCATCCCTTTTTTTGTCAGGATTTCTGCCAGATATACCTGACGCATATCGCTTATAAGAAGTATTGTTTGACCGTTCATATCCTTCACACCTACGCTCCCTTCATTTTATTATATGAAAGAAATGTTTCCCGGTTCCTTCCCATCTGATGTTTTGCAAAGTTGTCCTGCATATAGATTTTTCGTTCCTGCTTATATTTTTTATGCTTTTTATATTTTCTGAATATTTCGCAAAATTAATATAATTATTTTTTTCTTTTAAAATTATTTTATATTTTTCTAATTTTATTATTGACATTTTCTCTTTTATCTGTTATAACTAAATTAACAAAAAACAAGAGAGAAAAAAATAAAGGAGGTACAGTCCACCAGAAACGTAACGAAATACCTAATAGAATATGAAAGATAGGAGGTACGGACCACCAGAAACGTAACGATTTACCCAAAAGAATTTTAAAAGAATCGAGGTACAGTCCACCAAAACAGTAATTGCATTCGGTTTTACCTTCAAAAGATGAAATGAAAACATGACGATCCTAAGAAAGGAATCTTGAATTAGTATCAGATCAGAAACATTCTTATATGATACAATTCCAAATGTCATAAGAAAACAGGTTCAGAGATTGAAGAGAAAAGCGAAGAAGTCCAAAAGAGTTGTTTGAGAGTTTCATAAAAGAAATGATAGGCAATAAGAAAAATTGTTTAGAAATTTCAAAATGGAACAGCAAACAGAACGAACAGTAGAAAAAAGAATAGTGAGGTATAGTCCAATGGATGAAATAGTTTAAAAGGCGGCATTGAAAGAAAAAAAATTTCGATGTCGCCTTTTTCATGTTTATTTTTTATTCATCATCTGACAGCTGATGCCATGGATTCTCTACATCCGGATCTGTCGGATCCCAGCCTTTATTCGGACTGTCTGTATCAATATGCGCTGCCTCAGGTTTTCCCAGTGGTCCCGGATCATCATCATCATAGATTTCTACGGTTGTCCCGGACGGACAGTTATCTGCGATCCATTTTGCATCTTCCACCGTGAGCCGCACACATCCCATAGATGCCTGCTGTCCGAGTTTATTATATTTTTCTGTACACAGAGCACTTTTAGATTTTTTGTAGTATGGAACCGAATGAAACAAAACGCCTCCTGTGATCCTGGTAGCATACTGACCATATACTTTTCCGTACAATTCCCGCCACAGATATTTGGTTGATAAATGAAATGTGCCGCGCGGTGTTGCATTGTACAATCCTGTGGAACAGATCATCGCCTTATACGGAACCGTATATTCGCCGTTTTCGTCTGAAGTATATACGGTAATACAGTTTTGTCTGCGATTTACTTTTATGTAATATGGAAATTCCGCTTCATCTGAAGCAGACTGCTGCGAATCTTTTTCCTGCTGATTTTCGCCCTGCACTGTATCTTCCTGCCGAACATTCTCGTTCTTTCCTTCTCCTGGCACAATATCATCCTCACTCTGGCTTTCACCCTGTGTGATATCTTTCCCGGAATTTTCGCTCTGACTTTCGCCTTGCAGCATATCCTCTTCTAACATTACGTTTTCCGTGCTTTCATCTAGTTTCATCTCATCACTTCTGTATTCCTCAAAAATATAGCTGTCAGAATCACCTGTCACATACGCAAGCACCGGAAGATTCCATTCCATCCGAAGCGCCACAAACTCCAGCGCCGTCAATCCGCACATAAAAACAGTGGCTGCAATTGCGATAACGATTGCAGCCCTATTCTTCCATACTTTTTCAATTGTCTTACGAAAAGTAGTTTGTTTTTTCATTTATCCTATAACTGTGTGATAACAAAAATATCATAAATCGCCTTGATCGCATTCTCGAAATCTGCGTTGCTTACACCAATAATGATGTTTAACTCAGATGATCCCTGATCGATCATTTTTACATTGATGTTTGCATGTGCCAATGCAGAGAAAATTCTTCCTGCTGTTCCGCGTGTGGATTTCATACCACGGCCAACAACTGCAATGAGTGCAAGATCGCTCTCCAGCTCAATGCTGTCCGGCTGCGCATATCTGTGGATAGCCGAAATGACAGCCTGCTCTTTTCCCTCAAACTCCGGCTGGTGTACAAAGATTGTCATTGTATCAATTCCGGATGGCATATGTTCAAATGAAATTCCATTATCTTCAAATGCAGATAACACTTTTCTGCCAAATCCAATCTCGGAGTTCATCATATCTTTATCAATGTTTACAGAAACGAAACCTTTTTTACCTGCGATACCGGTGATCGTATATTTTGACTGATGGCAGGTGCTCTCCACGATCCAGGTTCCCTCATCTTCCGGTGCATTCGTATTACGGATATTGATCGGTATACCAGCTTTGCGCACAGGGAATACCGCATCCTCATGCAGTACGCCGGCTCCCATGTAGGAGAGCTCGCGGAGTTCACGGTAAGTGATCGTCTTGATCGGCTTTGGATTGTCGATGATCCTTGGATCTGCGATCAAAAATCCGGAGACATCGGTCCAGTTCTCATAACAGGTTGCCCTCACTGCCCTCGAAACGATAGATCCTGTGATATCAGAACCTCCACGCGAAAATGTTTTGATGGTTCCATCCTCTTTGGCGCCGTAAAATCCCGGAATGACCGCACGCTCTATTTTTGCAAGACGCTCAGACAGTACTTTATCTGTTTTCTCCGGCATAAAGTTGCCATCCTCATCAAAAAAGATCACTTCTGCCGCATCCACAAATTCATATCCAAGGTAGTTTGCCATAATGATACCATTCAGATACTCACCGCGGGACGCTGCATAATCAACACCTGCTTTATTTTTAAAATTCTCGGAGATTTTCTTAAATTCTTCCTCTAAAGAAAGTTTTAGGTTCAAACCATTAATAATTGTGTCATAACGGTCTTTGATTTTCATTAACATCACACGGAAATCTTCATCCTTTTCCACAAGGTCATAACATGCATACAGCATATCCGTTACCTTTGTGTCCTTAGAATTTCTTTTTCCCGGTGCACTAGGCACTACATATCTTCTCTCTTTGTCTGCATGGATAATCTTACCAACCTTTGCAAACTGTTCTGCACTTGCAAGAGAGCTTCCACCGAATTTCACAACTTTAATCATTTTTTCAAACTCCTTCGATTCTGTTTCTCTATTATCACCGGCCGATCACAGCCAGCCGTCACTTTCCTGATTGCAGTTTTTCTTTTTCCCGGTCAGGACTAACGACTATATCTTATCATAAATGCAAATTTCGTCAAACTATTTTTCTTAAAATAAAGCGGTTTTTCGGCTTTTCTGCGTTCTTACTTAGAATTATGTCAACCACTTATAATTTATGATTATGGCACTTAAAATCAGAAGTAATAATATGATTGTTACGATTTACCGCGCAAGAAGTCCACTTGTAAGAAAATCGGCGAGCTCGATCATATTCTGCTGTGATCTTAAGTAAATTTCAATATCTGTCTCATAATCGCCGTCCAGATATGCTTCCATCTGCTGGCGCTCCATATCGAGATGATCGTAGAACATTTTTCTCAACTCCGTCTCATTGTAAGCCGGTGTCTGTCTGCTCAAAAAGGATGCGATCTCCTCCGCATTGATATACCAGTTTTCCATAGCTGCTCCCGAAAAAGCCGGATCAGCCTTTAATCCGGCTGCAACTTCATCGGTCAGACGCAAATGCTCCATAAAAAGTTTGCGGAATCTCTGCATTGCTGAAGCTGGATAATACTGAGCAAAAATCGCAAGAATCTCCTCTGCATTTTTGTACACGGCGTCTTTCCACGCATTCTGACCTGACAGGTTTTCAAAAAAACTGATGAGATAGAATTTTACAAGTGTAATATGATTGAGCCATGCCATGCGCATGCGCTGTCGCAGATCCACGCCCATGTTGTTTTCCGGCTGTGTCGTAGTTCCCGGGATAATGACAATTCCACCCACAGGAGTCTTAGTTGGTTTGTTCGTGTTCCCCTCGGATGGTTTGCTCTCATTCTCATCCACATATCCCTCTCCCGGGCAGATCGTCAGGCGCATTCCCGTCTGAAGATTGTATGGGTTCACCCCGGAATTGAGCAGGATAAGTTCGGTTACGGTTGTATGAAACTGTTTTGCAAGTTTGTACAGAGAGTCTCCTTCCTGTACACGATAACTGATTCGATTCTGACAATACATATTTTCTTCCATAAAAATATTTTCAGATTATTTTATGAAATTCTGCGGGTTTGGTTACCGAATTGGAATCACTTAATCATCCCACTCCTTATCGAATTCGACAATCGATCCTGTGGCTGCATCAACTTCATAGCTGTACTCATAGCCTCCAGCTTTAAATTCAATCTCATAAATAGACATGCCATCATCCCAATCCAGTTTTCCCTCCATCTCAAAAGCATTGGCACTTGCAACACCGGCATGGGATAAAGCAATCTCCTTGGCCTTTTCCAGTGAAATTTCACTTGTATTCTGACTGCTGCCTGCTTGTATTGCTGTAGGTGTACTATCTCCTTCAATGTCGTAGTCATAGCTTATGATACTTCCGTCAGATGCAGCAATCTCATAATCATACTCCTTGATGGTATTGCCGGAAGAAACAACAAACTCAATCTCAAAAACAGCACGTCCATCTTCATAGTCACTTTTTGCTTTTACAAAAGTCGCATCTGTAGCTTTTACCCCTGCATGATCCAGTGCAATCTCCTTGGCCTTTTCCAGTGAAATATTGCTGACAGCCTGGTTTTCTTCCGTCTGACTGTGCTCCGACTGCTCCCCGTGCTCTTCAACCGATACATTTGAAACAGCAGCGCCATCGTATTCTTTTTCAAATTTTACGATTTCACCGGTCATTGCGTTAACCTCACAGTCAAATTCGTAACTGCCCGAAATAAATTCTACATCATAGACCATGACTCCCTTATGCGTGTCCAGTCCAACTGTATAAAATGTCAGGTCGCTCTCAGATACACCCGCCTTTGCCAGTGCGATCTCTTTGGCCTTTGTCTCCCCGATATATCCCTTTTCACTGGCCGTTCCAACAACCTCAACATGGGTTTCTGCCCCTTCCTTCCCCAGCAGAATATTCAGTTCATTGATGGACAATGGAGCAAGTTCATCAAATGTGTGTAAAGAGTTTTTGCCGAGAATCTCCTGAATCAGTTGTGCCTTTCCGAGCGTAATCCCATATTGTTCTGCCATCTGCTGGAGCTCATCACTCTTTACAACCGTCTGACTCAATACAGCCCCTCTGAATGAATCGGTCTGAAGCAGTTTATTGACTTCGTCCGCCAGCCGTTCCTGCAATGCCATGCCCCGAACCGGATCATTATTGTCCACACTGATCAAAACGGAATTGGCCAGCTCATTGAGATAGCCGTTTTGAAGCATCGAACCGATTATGGCATTCACTGCAACATCAAGACTGCTGCCTGAGAAATCCATGTCACCGACAATGGTTCTGCCATCCTCGTTCAGCGGAATCACATCCAATATACGTTCCTTCTGATTGATTTTAATCTCCACGCTCGGGTTTACGTCCAGCGAAACCGTAGCATCTACCGTATGATTGACCTGATAATTCCTGACTCCCAATCCACCTCCAAGGATCAGGCACAAACCGGCAGCCAAACCTGCCATTCGAACTGCCCATGTTTTTTTCTTGTTTTCTGTCGTCATCAATATCACTCGTCCTTTCTGCTCATTGCAGTCGGAAAGAACAGCATCCAACACATCCGGTGCTGCGTGAGTACATGCCTGCCGGATCTTCTCATTCAATTCGTCATTTGTCATTGCTGCCACCTCCTATTGCAAATATTGTTTCAGCCTTTTTAAGGCTCGTGCATATTTTGAAAGTACCGTCGACAGCGGAAGTTCCATAATCCTGGCAATTTCCCTGTGTTTAAATCCGACCGCCGCATGAAGCATCACTATCTGCCGTTCCTCATCGGACAATTGTTCCATGCAGGTGACGAGAATACTTCTGTCCTCCATTGTGAGCATATCAGTATCCGGGATAGCAAGTTCCCAGCCTTCCTGCGATGTACATTCCGCTTTCTTGCGCTCCCTCATCCGCTGCAAACACAGATTTTTTGCAATGGTTATAATCCATGCCATCGGTTTTCCCCGGGAAACATAGCTTTCTGCTCCATTCCATACAGCAACGTAACAGTCATGGAGAACATCCTCTGCATCGTGGTGGTTTTTCAAAACCGAAAGGGCAAAACTGTAAACAGATGTGTGCGTAACCTGATACAGCTGCTCCAGGCACTTCTTGTCACCGTTGGAAATGCCGTAAAGCAGACTGTCCAAATCTGCATAGTCTGTTGATTGCTTAATGTCCGACGTCAAGGCAAAAAGTATCATCATTTCACTCCTTTCACTCTATTAATGCACAAATAGATGTTTTTATTGCACCGAATAAATTTTTTTGTAAGTTTTTCCATAATCCTTGCACATTTTCCCTGTTTTTGGAGAAATATATCTGACATAGTCACAGACAGACAGCAAATTTAATTTTATAACAAATTAGCATAAACCATAGCGGCAACAACAGTCAGAATACCGGAAACCGCAATGGAAAGGCTGCTCATTGCCCCCTCTATCTCGCCGAGTTCCATCGCTTTTGCAGTTCCTACAGCATGGGAGGCAGAACCAATTGCGATCCCTTTTGCGATAGGTTCTTCAATATGAAAAAGTTTTAATACCGCATCTGCTGTTATGTATCCAAAAATTCCTGTGATGATAATGACCGCAACAGTAATTGTCACATAGCCACCAAGTTCCTCAGAAACTCCCATTCCGATCGCTGTTGTGATAGATTTTGGAAGTAATGTAACATACTGCTGATGATCGAAACGGAAAAGCAAAGCCAGAACCAGAATACATGTCATGCTGGTAAATACCCCGGAAATAATTCCTGCTATGACAGCTTTCAGATTTTTCCTGAGTAACTCAAACTGCTCATACAGAGGAACTGCCAGACAGACAGTCGCCGGCGTCAACAGATAACTTATGTATTTTGCTCCTTCCTGATAATCTGCATAGTCTATATGAAACACCACCAGAAATACCATAACTGCAATTACAGAAATTAAAAGTGGATTAAATATTGCGATTTTTACTTTCTTTTTAAACCATAAACCAAACTCATAGGTCAACAGACTGACTACAACACCTAAGAAAACGGAATCTGTCAAAAATGATTTCATGTTCCTACTCCTCCTTTTTCTTTCCTTTACGGATCACAAACTGCGTGATGCTTCCGGAAACTCCCATGACGATCACCGTTGAGATCAGCGTAATGACAACCACCTGTATCCAGATCGGCTGCAGAGCTCCCCACGAATCAAGAAGTCCTACTCCGGCCGGCACAAACATCAATGGCATGATCTCGATCAGAAAATTACTTGTTTCTTTGATGTCTGACACCTTTAAAATTTTCAATTCCAATGCAAGGAAAAGAAGTACCATGCCATAAATACTCGCCGGTATGGATAGTGGTATGATATATTTTAAAAGTTCACCAAAAAAAGAAACGAACAGAATAATTAAAAGCTGTCTTACATATTTCATGATTTTTCTCCTTTGTTTTTATTCCGGTTTTGTATCATACCACTGCTTATTTTGAATCTCAATACCTATTTTTTATGTTTCTTTTTTAGTCCATCACAGGCTGGGTTATCCAACACCTTCCCATCTGCTGAAAATCTTGATCCATGACATGGACATTCCCATGTCTGTTCTTCTTTATTCCACTGAAGGACACATCCCATATGACTGCATCTTTTTCCGCCAATCCTTCCAATCCCCACAAGTGCATGACCCAGATTAGAAATTAACTGTGGTTTTAACATATTGCGTGATGGTGAAAAAACAGTAGAATATTCATTGTGTTTTTCCTGTACGAGGTCTGATAAGATCATTGCTGCCAGCATGGAACCTGTCATCCCCCATTTTCCAAATCCGGTTGCCACAAAAAGATCCGGTGTGTTTTTACTGTATGGACCGATGTATGGTCTTTTATCCAGAGACATGCAGTCCTGTGTTGCCCAGAAATAGCGTTCCTTTGCTTCCGGGAAATATTCCTTTGCGATATCGCGCAGTAAATCCCAGTTGCTTTTTTCCTTTCCAGACCTGTGACCGCCTCCGCCTATCAGCAGATAGTCTTCATAATTTCTCAAGGACAATCCGATATTATCTGCTTCAAGATACATACCCTTCAGATTTTTTCCATGCGCACAGGCAAGTACATAAGAACGATTCTGATATAACTTTAAATAATAGGAACCTCTCGTATTAATAAACGGAAAATGTGTCGCAATGATAATTTTCTCTGCTGCGACTGAACCTTTTTCTGTCAATGCAAAATACTCTGTCATCTCACGCACTTCAGAATGTTCATAGATTCTCAGATTTTTGCTGATCCCGGCGGCAAATTTGAGTGGCTGGAACTGCGCCTGCCGCGGAAACCGTATTGCTCCCTCCACTTCAAACGGTAACTCCGTGTCCTCCGTATAATCAGCCTGAAATCCAAGACTGCCCAATGCCTGTATTTCACTCTCTAACTTCCGACGCTCCCTGACCGAATACAGATAAGAATCTGTCTCTTCCATGTCACAGTCCAGAAAACGCCCCAGACTTTTATAATTTTCCACTGCTCTTAAATTTGCTTTCAGAAACAGTTCTGCACGCTCCTGTCCCATGGACTGTAATGATTTTTCGTAAATCAATCCGTGCTGCGCCGTAATTTTTGCAGTTGTATGCCCGGTCACACCCTGACAGATGCGGTCTTTTTCCAACAGACAGTAATCAACACCCGCCTGCTGTAAAAAATAGGCGCACAAAACACCCGCCATACCACCGCCAATGATCAAAACCTGTGTCCGGATGTCCTTTTCCAAAGTCGGAAACTCCGGCATTTCTATATTTTCCGTCCATAATGAACTCATAAATCCTCCTTGTTTTGCGAAGCAAAATGCGACTGCCCATGCAGGAGCAGAGGATTTAGCCTCCTTGTTTTGCGAAGCAATTTTATGATTAGTATGAATGGATTGTTTCATAATTATTCAATGCGTTCCATTTAGTTTGATTATCAAAATACTATTGACATTCTATTTCATTTCGTCTATTGTTTATAATAGTTTGATTTTCAAAGCATTTTAACAAAATAAATTTTCTGGCTAAGCTATTTCATTGTTCAGAACGGATTTCACAATGTTTGAAGTCAAAAATAATATTTTTGAAATGGAGATTATGATGAGTGTACGAATTATAATAGACTCTGCCTCTGATCTGACAAAGGAACAGGCAGATAAATTAGGACTTGATTTTTTACCTTTGAAAACAATTTTTGGTACGGAAGAATATCTGGATGGCATCACATTAAGCCACCAGCAATTTTACGAAAAACTGATCGAGAGTGACTGTATGCCGACCACAAGCCAGATTCCGCCACATGATTTCGAGCAGCTTTATGCAGATGTGAAAGAAAAAAAAGACACAGCAGTTGTCATCACACTTTCCTCCAGGCTTTCCGGTACTTTTCAGAGTGCCAATATTGCATTGGATGGTTATGAAGATTGTATTACGATCGTTGACAGCGAAAATGTATGTCTTGGCGAACAGATTCTTGTGATGTATGCCTGCCGTCTCAGAGATGCCGGTGCTTCTGCCTCTAAAATTGCAAAAGCTCTGGATCAGAAAAAGAAAGATGTCCGCGTTCTGGCGTTATTAGATACCTTAGAATATTTAAAACGCGGCGGACGCATTTCCAAGACTGCCGCTCTTGCCGGAAATCTGCTCTCCATTAAACCGGTGATCACAATTGCCGACGGAGAGGTTGCAGTTCTTGGAAAAGCTCGCGGCTCAAAAAACGGTTGCAATATGCTCCGGGAGGAAATTGCAAAATGCAATGGTATTGATTTCTCCATGCCGCTTTGTCTCGGTTATACCGGATTAGAAGATTCCCTTCTGCAAAAATACATAGAAGATAACACCGATCTCTGGAAATCTTATGTGGAAGAACTGCCTATCAGTTCCATTGGAAGCACAATCGGAACCCATACGGGTCCCGGCGGAATCTGCGTTGCATTTTTCAGTAAGACAAACTCCTGACCGGAGTTTGTCCTGCGTCATCTTACTCCAATGCCCCTTTTACTTTTTTATGGGAAATACAACGCTCCTCCCGATTGGCAAGTGCCTTTACCCTGCCTTCTAACAGAAGTTCCCTTCCTTTTTCATTTCTTGTATACACACAGTCATAGCCTCCAATATACGGATGCATGCATTTTGCGAAACATTCCGCATCCTCCTTCTTTTTCGAAAAGCAATTTGGAATGGCATAGAAACCGTTCAGTCCTTTCCGACCCTTCTTTTTCACAAGTATGTAACGCTGGTTGTCGATCACATCAAAAAACTCATTGACACACTGCGCAAACAACGCTTTATCCCTGCCGCTTCCACCGGACAGATAAATGATATGGTTATCCGGTCCCGGCGATTCTGCCACTACTTTGCAGTGTGTTTCTTCCAGAAGCTGCTGCTCCTCCAGCGCTTTACGGATTCCATTTCCAAATGCCTTTAATCTTTTTAACGGACTCCACAGCATGAAAATTTTCGGAAAACGTATCATGATTCCAGTCAGTCCGACAACAATGAAGAAATAGCAGATTCCGGCTAAATGTCCATTTCGGGTCGCTCCCGCCACGACACCTGCCCCAATTGCCCCGATCAGGAATAAAATTGCTGACAGGATCATTGTGAGAATCGCATCCCAGAAAACAACACTCGTCACAAACTTGTCTTTCACCTCTGTCTCATCCACAATATCCATTTTGTCATAGATTGCAAGCGCACTGTCCCAACGTTTTTTTAGCGTATCGCGCTGTCCCGACATTTTCAGCATTTGTCTGTTAATCCTGTCAATATTTGTTTTATTAAACGGAGTTTTAATAATTGACAGCCGTTTTATTCCATTTTCGATCGTATTTTCCGTGTAATGCAGACCTAGAAAATGTTCCATCCTTCGTTCCAGCATACTGTAATCTTCGCTGATCTGATTGTCGTCTGCCTTCAGCACCTCATCCCACGGTCTCAGGCATACTAAATGCCAGATGTTACTTGTTTTTTCCGGCTGTTCCTTCATCACACGGATAGCGCGCCCACGCATCTGATTACTTAACATAAATGAACCGACAAAGCTTGCAAGGATCAGGGAATTGATGCAAGGAGAATCCCATCCCTCCCCAAGCAGCGATTTTGTGCCAACCAGCACCTGCATATAGCCTTTTGAGAAGACATTGGTTACCGCCCCTGTCAGAAAATGTGCATTTCCAACAGCCGTCACCTTAAGATAATCTGTCTCAGGAAGATTTCCGATCCTGCTGAATGTGACTTTTCCACTCGTTCCGATCTCCTGCTCTAACGCCTCTTTTGCCTCCGCCGGAATGATCACGATCGTCCCGCAAAGCACTCCAAAACGAATTTGTTTGTTTTTCTTTTCATTTTCACGCCGGAGCATTTCAAAAAACGGAAGCACTCCAAGCGAATTTACGTCATATTCTGTATTTCCAATTGCTTTTTCATATTCTTTCCGGATGTAATCCGTCAAAACAAGCAGCCTTAAATTCTGACCGGATGTCTCATACTCATGGAACACAATGTCCCGTATGCTGTTGCATTTTCCAAGAGAATTTGTGAGCATTTTTTCCACTGCCGCACTTTTCGTCATGACGACTTTTTTCTTCTCTATCAGACCGCTGGATTTTAAATCTGCAATTAACAATTCACGATATGTCTTGTCACACATATATGAATCCACATCATCATACAAAAATCCCTGTAACAGACGCTCCATCCACTGCACGTTCATGGACGGTAATTTTTTTGCTCCCAAAAGTCTCTGTAATCTGGACGGAAATGCAATATTTTTGCTCTGAAGATAAATCAACAGCGATGCCAGATATGCAGGATTATCCAGCAACAGGTCATCCGATAGCTGTCCACTCAGCCCCTTATGGCTTCTCACATATGTGAAAAACTGTGTATCCTGCATAAGCTTCTCTGTCATTGCTTTACTGCGTTCTTCAAAACGTCTGACTTCCTGCTCCTCCTCTTTTGTCGGATAATTGAAGTAAACATAATCCTGATGCGGACAGAGACTTCCCTCTTTTACAAGTTCCGGTATCGTGATCTCCTCATCGATCTCTCCACACATATTCATGTACCGCGTCCACATAGCCGGTGTGGAATCATACGGCGGTGTTGCTGTCAGCGCTATGATTTTAAGGTTATCCACCTGTTTTTTGAATTCTTCTAATGCTTTCCACCATTCACTTCGCAGATGGTGGCATTCATCCAGACAGAGCACTTCGATCCCTGCCTCTTTCATCGCCGCAACCAGATCAAAACCGCTGTAATCTACTTCCTCTGTCTCGTTTTCTGTCAGGCACTCGTCTGTGCCTGTGCCACTCTCCTCACCTGCATCTTCCTGCATTCCCTGAAATCTTGTCATGGCACTGTGCAATGCCTGATAAGTTGCAACCGTGATTGCCTTTGGCTGTTTTAAATTCTGTGAAAGAAAATCTTCCCCCTGCACGCCCTCACATAAAAAAGCTTCCTCAATCCTTGCGATCCACTGCTCCCGGATCGTAATGGACGGAGCTAAAATCAGTGCTTTTCCATTCATCCTGCGGATCAGTTCAATTCCCAATGTCGTTTTCCCGGAACCAGGTGCTGCTACAATATGTATTTTTCCATCTGCCATGTACCTGTCTGCATGTTCTAAAACTCTTGCCTGATAATTCCGCCATGTTCCCTTAAATTCCAAAATTCCTTCGTAATTCATAACTTCTCCTTGCTGTTATTGTGCTATTTAGGCGATCACCTGTGCAATTCTGTCCAGTCTCGCATAAAATTGCGGATAAAAATCCTTCTCCGTGTCATACGGATTTATGTAAAAAGTATTCAGCAAAAACATCGTGATCGTCTTTTTCTGGTTTTCATCTGACATTTCCCCTAAAATACATTCGATTTTCTTCCGGAATGCATGCCAGTCGATCAGATATTGCTGATTTTTCTTAAGTTCCGGTGTATCCAGCCACTTGCAAACCTTCACCTTACTGCGGTTCTCTTTGGCACAGCCATCCAACTGTAAAAAATAGTCCAGTCTGTTCTCCTCGTAAATCCGCCCCAATGGAAAAACACGGCAGATACCCGGTCGAAAGCTGTGAATGCTGCATCTTTTCTCTTTTAAAAACGGACAGACATCTTTGTCTGTCATTTTCAGATTCGGCAATATCATGCCATCTGCCACATGCAGCTCTATCTGCTCCTTTAATAAGTTTTCAAACGTTGTATTCAGATTTTTCGTCAGTTCATAAATATCTAATGGATCAAGGATGATCGACTCCCCCATATCCTCACAGCACGAAGAACAGCCTGCACAATCGTTGCAGGCTGCCCGTACCATATCATTTAATCCATATCTTTTTCCGTCTGAAATTTCTTCCAAGTTCTTATTCATTTGTTAAACCTCGATATAATATTTGTATTTTTATCCCTGCCAGCTGTCCGACGCCATGCGGTCTGCAAGCTGGCTTAATTCGTTGGGATATTTCATAAGCTCACGTTCGGAATTCAGCCGATGCCGCTGTTCGGCATTTTTCTTTCCTGCGATTCCATATTCCAGGGCATTCTCCAAAGCCTGATACTCCCTCTGCGCTTCCCTGTTCAAAGTCTTATGAACACCGGAAACCTGTCGGTTCGTTCCATAGCGGCAGCCATTTCCTCCATGCGCACTCTCGTACTGTCCATTCTCATAAACGTATTCATCGTTCGTGTCATTTTTGTATACAGTCTCTTTTTTATCCGTTGGCGCACCATTGTATGCACTGTTATTTTTTTGTTTTTTACCCATTTCGCTTTTTTCTGGCAAAAAATAATTACATCACAATTTAATAATTATTTTTTATACCATTTCCCTCCTGTTTATTCAGATAGTATTGCACATCTGTTTTCACAGTTAGGGTATCACGTACAAGCATTTTTATTCACAAGCTGCAATGATCGCGTATTTCATTATTATAATCTGCATTTTGATATTGCATAGTCAATTTTTCATCTAATCTTTGTCTGCTTCACGATACACGCAAAATATCAACCGTGTGGGCACTTGCCCCCATCAAGTCCATGCGCTCTGCAACAGACATCTGGTATCTGACGAACAGCTCAAATGTTTCTTCGTCCATCTCCTTTAAGACCGGACGCATATAATTTGCTGCGCCATCAGGTGCTATGATTTTTTCACGCTGTAAGGAAACTACCTTGTTTATTTTTTCAATGTCCGATAATGTGACATATTCATACAAATCTTTTTCTTTTGACACACAGTGAAAATCTTCTGTCAGCCTGCCATCTTCGAGACACTTTTTCGCCATATTTTCCTTAAATCCATACATCAAAACACCATAATCGTTCATCAGATATGCCACAAAAATAAGACCATTCTTTTTTGTCACACGCTTTGCTTCGCCCAACGCCTTTACCTTATCCTCAAATGTGTACAGATGATACATCGGTCCTAAAAGCAGTGTCATATCAAATGTTTCATCTGCAAACCGTGACAGTTTCAATGCGTTTCCCTGATATGCCTTCACGCTGCTGCCCTTGGATTTTAAAATTCCAAGATTATACTTCACGAGTTCCACCGCTGTGACATCATAGCCTTCGTTTGCCAGTGCGACCGAATACCGTCCGGTTCCGGCGCCCACATCAAGGATTTTCGGTTGCTCCATTTCCTTTAAATAGCGACGGATGTATTCCATGGTAATGCGGTATTCCACCTGTCCATGGCGGCGTCCGAGCCTTTTTTCTTCATTAAATTTATTATAATGCTTTTCCAATTCTGTTAATTCTTTTGCCATATCTGTTTCCTTTATTAAAGCAGCGATCAAACATTACAGAAATAAATCACTTTTATTCCACGCTCCATGCCCTGATCCGCCATTTTTCAAATCTATTATGCAGACAATAGATTTACCCGCATCTGCTCTATTTTTATGCCTTATAACCATTATATACAACTACCGATTTTCTGACAAGCAAGATTGTTACTGTTCACTCAGCATTAAAACACTTGCTGCTTTGCTGCATAAGAAAGTGATTCAGGAGTGAGCAGTAACGAAAGATTCCAGCCACAGATTAAAAAAACGCAGTCTTTTCTGATTACATAAAACATGCTATAATGTGCAGTTGTGAATGCGTATGACTACCTGTGCTTTTATCTGTAAATATTATTTATTTTTTCATAAATGGAGAAAAAAATGAACCTGTTAAAAAAACAACTTGTAAAAGAAAACTATCACAAAGAGACCTTAAAAATCACCATTGATATGGCATGGCCAGCCATTGTCGAATCCTTTTTCGTTGCTTTTGCCGGACTGATCGACTCCTTAATGGTCAGCTCGCTCGGCTCCTATGCCGTGGCGGCAGTTGGGCTTACCACACAGCCAAAACTGTTAGGACTTGCCCTGTTTTTTGCCTTAAATGTTGCAATCTCAGCCTTAGTTGCCCGGAGAAGGGGTGAAAAGAAGCAGGACTCTGCGAATGAGATCCTGCTTACCGCTATCTTTTTTATTGTGATCGCAGCTATCATCTCAAGTATTGCATTCGTGTTTTTTGCCAGTGCAATCATCGGCTTTTGCGGTTCTACGGCAGACACACACAATGATGCTGTGGTATATTTCCGCATTATTATGGGCGGTATGATCTTCAACTGCATCCAGATGGGGATTAACGCTGCCCAGCGCGGTGCCGGGAACACAAAGATCACCATGCGTACCAACGTGACCTCCAACACAATCAATATCCTTTTAAATTATCTGCTGATCAACGGACGCTTTGGTTTTCCTGCCCTTGGCATCCGCGGTGCCGCACTCGCAACTATATCCGGGACCGTAGTTGCCTGCATTATGAGTGTTGCTTCCATTTTCAAAAAAGAGAGTTTTTTGAATATTCCATATATATTAGAGCAGCATATCCGCCCGACTTTGTCTGCTTTTCTCAATCTGATCAAAGTTGCTTACAGTGTCTTTTTCGAACAAGTACTAATGCGGATCGGTTTTATGTTAACCGCTATTATGGCTGCCGATCAGGGGACGGATGCTATGGCGGCGCATCAGGTCGGTATGAACATTATGGCACTCTCCTTTGCGTTTGGCGACGGTCTGCAGGCAACGGCAGTTGCTCTGATCGGACGAAGCTTAGGTGCCGGCGATCCGGATCTTGCCAAAGAATACGGCCGCACCTGTCGTCTCATCGGTGCTGTCATCGCTGTCTGTCTGGTTGCGATCTACTATTTTGGTGCCAGCGGTCTCTACCATCTGTTTTTCACGGAAGACCACATTGTGGCAATTGGAGTCCAGATTATGCATGTCATAATCTTTGTTGTCATTTTCCAGATCTGCCAGGTCATCTACATGGGATGCCTGCGTGGTGCAGGAGACACGCTTTACACAGCAGTTGCATCCATGATAAGCGTCACTTTCATCCGTACCATCATTTCCTATTTCTGTGGTTATGTCCTCGGCTGGGGGATCATCGGTATCTGGATGGGCGTGCTGGGCGATCAGATTTCCAGATTTATCTTTGCGACCGTGCGCTTCAGGCAGGGCAAGTGGGTAAAGATCAAAATCTGATAACCGGAGTTTAACTAGCGTAGTGTTGCAGATTCTGCGGTGCTTTTATAGGGTGTGAAGGGCAAATATAAGCGTCCTCTCGCAAGTCGTGATTTTATAGGTTTATGAAAAGAAAAATGGTACAGACAAATATGATGTCCCTGTTCGCCGGGCATTCCGATAAGCCTCTATAGAGTCTTATCTCCATGGCTCACGAAGGAAATCATATTTGTCTGTACCGTTTTTCTTTCATTTACACTGTGAATGACTTGTGAGAGGACGCTTATACATGCCCAATCAACGTTATGAATCGCACCACAAAATCTGCAATTTATGTTATGGAACTCACGGTTAGGGGATGGACGCCTATGAGGGAATGGCAAAAATCAATCTACATTCTCAAAGTAAATTAATTATAACTTCTGTAAATCGATTTTAACAGAATGAAGTAGGATTGTAAGTGTAATTATGGTAGAATAATGATATTAATGAAGTTGTTCAATCGGAAGTTGGAGGAAACTTATATGTTTGATTTTATTATTAATCTATTTGCTGAAATTGCAGATTTCTTTTTTACTTTTTGGGCAGACAATGTTATTGATAAGTTTGCGAAAAGAAAAAAGTAACTTCCAGTATGTAAGTGCTTGAATAAGTTTATGAAAAAATTAAAATAGGTTGAATTTATCCTAGAAAAAATATAATATCTGTATGAGTTAATGGAGATGTTCATATGACAGTTTGCGACTGAGTTTAGAGAATTCTTTTTGAGAATATTAAGCGATATGCTTGATGATGGAAAGATTGAACTTGATAGTTATACTCGATTTTATGATGGATGGGAACAGGTATCTGATTTGGTATATACTAAAATAAAAAATACTAAGACATAAGTAGGTTACGTTTATGAAGACTGATATCTTACAAATACACAAGAATTGCTTAGATTTCCTTTTGGACTGGCAAGCAGAACATGATGATTTTTATTTTGTCCCACGAAAGATTAACAATAAGAAGAGGCTTGAACAGGGAATGTATTTCCGTGGAAATGATGATTATATGGTTCTGACTTTCTGGGATAACGCAGACTCCAAGGAATTTATCTATAATATAAACTGGAGTTGTGATTCTGATGGGGTATCTTCAATAGAGTTGTCCTGTAGAGATAATGCAGAGAGAGTTCCCTATGTAGTAGCCGTCAAAGAGTTAATTGAGGCGCAGGGAAATGTATTTAAGGAAACAAAGCCAAATAGGTGGAGATATTTTTATCCAGCAGATAGGTATTACCTTGATACTTTGCAAGACTTCATTTTGAATGAGAAGCCCATAATAGATAAATATTTGAACAGCCATGTGGAAAGTGGAATCCCCCTTGCGGATAAAGAGCTGGACGATAAGTATGTGAAAGCACTGCCAGGGTATAAGGGATATATTGAAACAATCCAGAAGGCAAAAAAGACAGGTGCAGTGAAAGTAAAAGCATCTGATTACATAATGACATTCCAACATAATGAGCTTTCAAATGCGATGGTTAATTATTTGAAGAAGAATGGCTATCAATACGTGAAAGCGGAGGACGATTATGTAGATATTTCTTGCAATGATTCTTCTGGGAAAAAGATATTCTTTGAATTGAAAACTGCAAAAACAGTAAAAGCAGCTATTAGAGAAGCCATGGGACAGCTATTGGAGTATAATCATTATCCTAACAATAACAAGGCTGATAAGCTGATTATTGTTACGGCGCATGAACCAGAAAAAGAAGATATGCAGTATTTATTGGGATTGAGAACTATTTATCATATTCCTGTGTATTATCAGCAGTTCGACATGAACAAAAAACAATTATTGGCAGAGTGTTAGAAAATATTCTATTACATCTATCCCCAACCAAGAGATTGTAAGAGCTTTTTTGCAAACAGAACATGCAAAAAATTCTAACAATCTCTATTCCTTCCCCTTACATGACACAGGTGAAGGGGAAGGATATGAAAAAATCTGTTTTTTCATATAGCAAATAAGGGGGGCTTTAAAACAGTATGTATAATATTTTTAGATACATTAAAAGTACATGTACCTAAAGTTTATATGAATTAACATATGTTATTAGTTTTTTATAATTTAATGTAATATTTACTGTCAAAAGATAACCTCTTATCAATATTTATTAGTATTTACGAGAGCCAAACGGCTTCCTATTTTTGTACGAAAAATTTTGTGACATTAAAAAAGCTATCCATTTCTGAATAGCTTTTGAGCAGTGAGATTTATAAAGTAGGAACCTCTTGAATTTTGCCGTTATCTCATAGACACTCATCCCATAACCGGGAGTTCCATAACGTAAATTGCAGATTCTGTGGTGCGATTCACAGCGTAAATTGGGCATGTATAAGCGTCCTCTCACAAGTCATTCACAGCGTAAATGAAAGAAAAACGGTACAGACAAATATGATTTCCTTTGTGAGCTATGGAGATAAGACTCTTCAGAGGCTTATCGGAATGCTCGGCGAACAGGAACATCATATTTCGTCTGCACCGTTTTTCTTTTCATAAACCTATAAGATCACGACTTGTGAGAGGACGCTTATATCTGCCCTTCAAACTCTAGAAAAGCCCTGCAGAATCTGCGGCACTACGTCCGTTAAACTCCGGTTTATTATCCTTACTCCTCGAAAGGAATAACTGCTCCGTCATATGTGCTGTTGATATAATCTTTGATCTCATCGGATTTTAATACATCAACTAATGCTTTCACACCTTCGTTGTTCTCATTTCCCTCTTTTACAACAATAACGTTTACATATGTTTTTGCTGCTTCAGAATCAGATTTCTCATATGCAAGTGCGTCTTTTGCTACAGAGAAACCAGCCTGTAATGCATAGTTACCATTTAATACAACGTATGCTACTTCATCTGCAACTCTTGCTACGGATTCTGCTGCAAGCTCCTGAATTTCAACATTGTAAGGATTTTCAGCGATATCATTTACCGTTGCCTCTAAACCTGCACCGTCTTTTAATGTGATGATTCCGTTATCCTGTAATAATAAAAGTGCACGTGCTTCGTTTGTGGTATCGTTTGGAACTGCGATCACATCACCATCTGCGATATCATCTAAGCTGCTCTTTGTTCCCGGATAAATTCCGAATGGCTCGTAGTGGATTTTTCCAACTTCAACTAAGTGAGTTCCCTTCTCCTCGTTGAAACTGTCAAGATATGGTACGTGCTGGAAGTAGTTTGCATCCATCTCGCCACTCTCTACAACTTCGTTTGGTAATACATAATCATCAAACTCTGTAACCTCTAAGTCCCATCCCTGCTCAGCTAAAATAGGTTTTGCTGCTGCTAAGATCTCTGCATGTGGAGTTGCAGATGCTGCTACTTTAATTGTTCCTTTTGATTCTACTGTGCCGCCTGCTGCTTCTGTAGACTCTTCTGCGGCTGCTTCTGTTGCAGGTGTTGTGCTGTTATCTGCTGCTGCCTGGCTGTTGTCTTCTGTTTTGCTTCCGCATCCGGCAAATACGCTGACTGCTAAAACTCCTGCTAAAATACTTGATAATACTCTTTTTTTCATAAAATGAATCCTCCTTGTTTTAATATCTCCTCTTTATTTTCTATGATCAAACTTATCTGCCAGTTTCATTCCAACTGTCTGGAATATCTGGAATAAGATAATCAACAATATAACTGTGACGATCATAATATCGGTCTGCCATCTGGTGTATCCATAACGGATCGCGATAGCGCCAAGACCGCCGCCGCCAACTGCTCCTGACATTGCGGAATAACCTAAGATTGTTCCCAATGTAATAGTTGCTCCCACTAAAAGGGATGTTCTTGCCTCCACTAACATTACTTTTGTAATAATTGTAAAATTGGATGCTCCCATAGATCTTGCAGCCTCGATCACACCGGCATCTACTTCTTTTAAAGAAGATTCAACCATTCTGGCAATATATGGTGCTGCTGCGATCACAAGTGGAACGATTGTTGCCGTGGAACCATAACTCTTTCCTACGACTAATCTTGTAAATGGGATCAGCAATACAAGCAAAATGATAAAAGGTACACTCCGCACGATATTTGCGATCACATCTAAAATCTTATATAATACTGCATTTGGTTTAATCCCGTCTTTGTCTGATACCGTAAGGATAATTCCCATAGGAAGTCCGATCACATAACCAACCAATGTGGATACTAATGTCATATAAAGAGTTTCCCAGATACCGGTAATAATCATATTTGTCACTTCACTACTCCACATCGCCTGTCACCTCCTCAATCTCAAGTCCATGTTCTGTCAGATACTGTTCCATATCGATCTGAAGATGTCTGTCATCCGGCAGGCCTAAGATCATTTCGCCTTTGGCTACACCGCCGACATTTTTTGTATCTGCCCTTAAAATATTGACCGGTTTTCCAAACTGTAAGATCATATTAGCGATCACCGGCTCAAATGCGGAATTTTCTGTAAATACAATACGCAGCTTCTTATCTCCCTGGATCCTCTCCATCTGGGCTGCAACTGCGCCCTCTGCTTTTCCACTGTTTTCAGGAACATCTCTTAAGATCAGTTCTCTGGCTGCCTTCGACTTTGGATGGCTGAAAATATCTTCTACCAGACCGTTTTCCACCAGTTCTCCATGTTCAATGATCGCTACCCGGTTACAGATTTCGCGAATCACGGACATCTGGTGTGTGATGATCACGATCGTGATCTGAAACTGCTCATTGATGCTTTTCAGAAGTTCCAAGATAGAAGCAGTCGTCTGTGGGTCAAGTGCGCTGGTCGCCTCGTCACAGAGAAGTATTTTCGGGTTGGATGCAAGTGCTCTTGCGATGGCAACACGCTGCTTCTGTCCACCGGAGAGCTGTGCCGGATAAGCCTTCTCTTTTTCCTCAAGTCCGACTGTCTTTAACAGTTCTCTTGCTTTGGCTCTCGCCTCTTTTTTCTTAACACCCTGAATCTGTAATGGGAAACAGATATTGTCGATCACATTCTTCTGCATCAAAAGATTGAAATGCTGGAAGATCATCGCAATGTCGCTTCTCTGTTTTCTCAATTCTTTCTCATTTAAAGTTCCAAGATCTTTTCCTTCGATCAGCACCTGACCGTCAGTCGGTCTTTCCAAAAAGTTCAGGCATCGTACCAAAGTACTTTTTCCTGCACCGGACATTCCGATGATCCCGTAAATATCGCCCGCCCCGATCGTGAGGTTAATATCCTTTAAGGCATCCACATGAACACCTTTTTGTTCAAATGTCTTGGACAAATGTTTTACTTCTATTTCAGACATATCGAATCCTTTCTTTTCAAAAATAAAAACCTATTGATTTTTATTTACGACTGTTACACAAAAAAATAACAGGCTCCATCGCGAAGATGATTCCTGTCTATTATGCTCTATCTATAAAAGCAAAATTCAAACCGAAACATCTGGCGCACATTTTTCTTTTCCGCAGCACATACAAGACATACACATACATCTGCACATGCACATCATTTCTGACATCATTCTTCTGCCGTTTTCAGGAAAAATATCCGTTCTCATTCCCGGTTCTCCTTTCTGCTTCTTCTGCTTTTTGAAAATACAAAACTCCTGCTGTTCTGATCCATGTGCTTTGTATCTCCCTTTCACATTGACCATTATAGCAAGAGTTTTTAAAATGTGTTAATACGCGAAACCTTGAATCTGCTATAGGTTATACCTATATCTACATTACTTTTTCCTTATACTTTTTCAATTCTTCAATGTATAATTCCCCGATATGACTGACTTTTGCGCCTTTTCGTTTGATATATCCGATTCTCATTTTCTCAGTTTCCTTTAACGGAACTGCTTTATAATCGTTACCGTTTAAATCTTCACAGATAATACCGGAGCAGAGCGTGTAGGCATTCAGTCCGATCATCAGATTTAAGAGCGTTGCCCTGTCATTTGCCTTGATCAGCCGCCTATACTCATAGGTGCTCTTCATCTCTTCCGCCAGATACAGGGAATTATTTTTTCCCTGGTCAAAGGAAAGACACGGATACTCATCCAGTTCTTCCATTGTGATCACATCCTGTTTTGCCAGCGGATGTCCGGACCACAGGTATACAAATGTATCGCAGGAAAACAGCTCCACAAATTCCAGCCCATTTTCCTTAAACATTTTATTTAAGACTTTCTCATTGAAATCATTCTCATAGAGTACACCAATCTCACTCTTGAAGTTTTTTACATTCTCGATCACACTGATGGTCGTTGTCTCATGCACTGCAAATTCGTACTGTTCCATACCGATCTGTTTGACCGTCTCCACAAACGCTTTCACCGCAAACGTATAATGCTGTGTGGAAACGCTGAATTTCTCTTTTACTTTTTTATCGATATACTTGGACTGTAACAGCCCGAACTGCTCTGTCACCTGTCTGGCATATCCCAAAAATTCTTCGCCCTCCGGCGTGATGACGATTCCACGGTTTGAACGCAGAAAAATATCCAATCCTATCTCTGTCTCAAGCTCCTTCATCGTCTCTGACAGACTTGGCTGTGAGATAAAAAGCTGTTTTGCCGCCTCATTCATGGAACCGCAGTCGGCGATCGTCAATGCATATTTTAACTGTTGAAGTGTCATAAGCTATCTTCCTTTTCTTCCTTTGCAATCAATCATGAAAGCTAGTTCTGCTCCGGGACAACTGCAAAAAATTCAAGTTCTGCATCACTGTCATTCATGAGACTGTGGGTATGTCCCTTCGGACAATAATGACACATACCCGCTTCCAGTTTCTCATATTCTCCATCCATAAGAACTCTGCCTGTTCCCTTTGTGATATAGATGATCTCACTGTTAGTCTCATGCGTGTGTACGCCGATGGATGCTCCCGGTATCAGTTTTCCGTAGATAATGCGGTTCTTCTCATCGTGGAACATTTTGGTGTAAAGCGATTTCTCTCCGCCTTTAAAGTTTGGAAATTCCTCATATTCCTGCTCGTTATAATTAAAATTCATTGTAGTTTCCTCTTTTTCTTTTTATTCTTTACGCAATATTTGGACAATAGAATTTATCATTCCAAAGATGATCACGGCATACATTATGGCATTAGGTTCCGTATCCGATATGATGTGAAAATCCATAAGAAGCATACAGATTAATAAAATGATCCATACGACCAATGTAACCATGTAGAATTTTTTCTTTTCCTCTTTTGGTGTTTTGGGAAATAAAAGTTCTAACATTGCGATTAATGTATTTTTCCTTACACCAATACCTTCTGCAGCACCTCATCCTCCAAAACAATCTTCTTTGCAAGCTCCCGGTATGATTCCTCATGGAGATAAGTATGGCGGAATGGTTTGATCGACGGAGCCATCTCGATCGCTTTGATAAAATCTTCGCACTTCATGCCAAGTGTCGCCGCATAGTCAAAGAATCCGGTTTCACGGAGCACAGTCTCCACCCGGACATAGCGGTGATCCTGCACCTTACTCATAATATAAGTTGCAATGCCAACCTGGATACCGTGAAGCTGCGGAACTTCTAATATTTTATCCAATGCATGGGAAATCAGATGCTCGCTGCCGCTTGTCGGCGCACTGCTTCCTGCAATTTCATTTGCGATTCCGCTCATTGCCAGCGAATCCACCAGTTCTTTCAAAAACAGTTCATCTTTTATCGTCTCATACGGCGTCCTCACAAAACTGTTCACCGCCTTTTTTGCGATCATCACCGCAAAATCATTCACTTCTGAATATCCGCTTTTCTCCTCAAAAATCCAGTCATAGAGCGCTGTGATCTTTGAGATCATATCACCAATACCGGAATAGATAAACTTATCCGGTGCAGTCCTTATGACCTGCGTATCCACAATAATTCCATATGCCAGCTTTGCCGGAACGGAAGTTCTTTTTCCATGCACCAGAAGAGACGCGCTTGCGCTGGAAAATCCATCACTGGAACTTGAAGTGGGAACACTGATAAATGGAATATTGCGCAAAAAAGCTGCGTATTTTCCTGCATCGATCACTTTTCCCCCTCCGATTGAGATCACGGCCTGTGTCTTATTCGGCATTGCAAATGCCAGCGTGATAATATCATCGATATCGACTGTGTCCAACTCGCTGTACTCCAATACCGTGATTCCTTCCTGTTTCAGTGAATCCATGACATCCATGCCAAACAGGTCGATCAGTCCGTTTCCGAAAAAGATCACGACCTGTTCCAGATTCTCTGCCTTAAGATACTGTCCGATTTTCTTCAAAGTGCCGTTTCCAACTTTTAATATAGATGGTATTAAAATTCCTTTTCCTGTCTGCATGCTGTCTCCTCCCTGACTATGGTTTTCTTACACTATTTTACAGTTTCCGGCTCTCCCTGTCCATGCTCACCTTCCATCAGTTTTAAATAATCTCCCTTATCAATATGCATCATGGAGATCTGGTTCTGATGACGCCTGAATCCGTAGACACAGTCCACATTGCGGATCAGCGACTGCAGACGTTCATCCGGCACACAGACAATGAGCTGAAGATCCATTTTTCTTGCATATTTTAAGCAGACAGCACTTCGCTCCTGATCCATCTTAGAAAATGCCTCGTCCAAGAGCACCAGCTTGATCTTGGAATCCCGGTTGCTCTGCTGCATGTACAGCATTGCAAAACCTGCCAGAAGTGCCACATATTTCGGGTTCTGCCCCTCTCCGCCGGAATCTCTTCCTGCCATATCATCGACAAAATTTTCACGAATGACATTCCCCTGCTCGTCTGTCACCTGTTCAAACATGCTGAAGGAGAGATAATTGCGGTAGTCCGCGTATTGCTCCATCTCCTGACGCTTCTTTGCGCGCACCTGCTCGTCCTCGTCTCTCGGCGGCATGAATTTATCAGTGAGGAGTTTGATCTTCTGCTCATATTTCTGATAGAACGTGTCCTCCCCAAAGCTCAACTGACCATCAAAACCGGCATTATCCAGATTTTTACTGTCTAATTCCTCTGCCATTAACATCTCAAAGAACTGTCCATTCTCATTCTTTGCCGGCTCGATCTTGATCTGATAGGTACTGTCGGAGAAGTTCGTCTCACGCAGCAAACGGTTGATCTCGTATGCATGACGTTTTGCCGCCTTGATATCTCCATGAATCGTTGCGATCACATTCTCCCGCAGACTCTTATAGATAAAATCACACTGTTTCTCAAATTCCGCTTCATACGCCGGCTCGTAGTCCGTCTGATATTCTTCCAGAAGCTTCTCATAGGCTTCATTAGACTTTTCTGAACCGTTAAACTGGCTGGACGGATAAGCAAAAATGTAACGGTTTCTGGCGGTGCGCAGTGTCTCGGCTTTCTCCTGCTCTCCTGCCGAAAGGGCTGCAAGTTCTGCGTTTTTCTGATTCTTTAAGGACTGGCCGGAGCGCTTCCTCAACTGCTCCTGCACTTCCTGCTCGATCTCCTCATTTGGCACGTATCCCTGCAGCATCTCCTCTAACTGCAGACGACGCTGGTCATTTGCGCCGGAAAGATTTTCGTGTCGGCGTATTTTCTCACTCATCTGTCCCTGATTTTCGCCGATTGAAGCCTGAAGCTCACGCATCTGCTGTTTTAAACTCTGCTCTTTTTGCTGTAATTCCTTATACTGCCCCTCTTTTAAAGTGCGGATTGTCTCCTCAAGCGCAGTCTTTTTCTTGTTGACTTTTCCAAGCTCTTTTTCCGCGCCGGAAAGGTTTACATAATATTTAGATTCTTCTTTCAGGCTTTCAAAATCCCTTGCCGCCTTTAAACGTTCGGTCATGTAATGCAGTTCCTGATACTGTTTTTCAAGCCGCTCCACATCGGCCTCGTACTCTGCCAGACGTGCTTTTGACACTTTCTCTCCGATGCAGGCATTTGTAGTATAATCCTTTTTCCGCAGATGACGGAAAATAAAATTACTGTACGAATAGCAATCCGGTGTCACGCCGTCCTTCACCTGCTCTAACTCTTCCACGGAATGACACTTGATAATATGACCGAGGTAACGTTTCAGGCACACATCCACATAGGCTTCCTTCGTCTCAACCGCCTCATAAAGAGAGTTCTCCATGGCACGCGGCTCGCTGTCTGCGATCGCTTTGGAATTAATGAGATCCACTTCCTCAAACTGTTTCATCTCACGAAAGACCGCCGCCGCATCATGCGCAAACTTTGGCTCTGTGATCAGAGAAAACTTCAGCCTTCCCATACGGCCCTCGACCGCATTTTTCCACTCTTCGTCTGCCACATCAAAAAGATCCGCCAGAATCTGGACTTTTATCGTTCTTCCGTAAAGGTCGCTTAATTTCCGCTCCAGGGAACTTCTTGCAGAACGGAGATTCTCGCTGTAGGATTTCCGATTGTTTTTCATATCATCCACAAGCTTCTGCTTTTCTTTCAGTTCTTTTCCTGTCTCGCGCTTCTGCTCACTGTAATCTTCAAATTCGTTTTCAATATCCTGCTTTGCAGACTCTATTTTCAAATGCAGTTCCTGACAGTTTTCCTCTGTCACATTTCCATTTTCGATTGTTTCAATGAGATTTAGAACCGGATTGCTGATATAATCGGTGATGACCTCGTCCTCTTCCCACTGTTTCAATCCCTGAACGATTTTGCGCCACTGTCTGCTGTTATCGATCAGCATACGGCTTCTTTCCTCTAATTCCTCTAACTGCTGCTGTTTGTTTCCAAGATCGCTGGCTTTTAAATCTGCACTTACACGTATCAGCTCCTGTTCGACCTCTCCGCGCTCTTCGGCGAGCGTGTCTGCCTGTTGCTGCAGCTGTGCCTGCTCTTCTTCAATTCTTTTTTTGTCCTCCTCGGCTGCCTCTATTTTCGCCCGGAGATCCTCAATATCAATGCAGCGGATAAAACTCTCTGTGCGGATCATATCGGTCTGGAGCGTCACCAGCTCCTGCCCGGTCTCTTTTACGTCTGTCAAAAGTTCGATACGTTTCCGCATATCCTCAATTTTTTCCTTGATCTGGCGGTAGGCATCTAACTGCTCACTGATCGTTCCGATCGTGTCTGACGTGCTCTTTGGAAACATATAATCACGGATAAACTGTCCTGTTCCGTTTGTCATTTTCAGTGCGATTGCACTCTTTTCCATCGTGATAAAACGGTTTGGATCAATGTAACCTAAAATGACATCATATAACGTTCCAAGATAAGCTTCCTTGGAAGCGTAAATACGGTTGACATCCCCTTTTCCACGGTTATCCTTCGATACGGCTCTCTCATTTACCAGCTTTTTGATATCCTGATTGGAATAACAGAAGCCCTCCTCCGTGATATACCCCGGTTCCGGCATCTTTCCGGAATGGCTGAAATAGGAAAACTTTTTGATCTCAGAATCATTTCTTCTCACTTCAAACGCAATGCCCACACACGTAGTGATGTGCGTTCCCGTGTCCTTGATCTCCAACGCAATGACCGAGCAGAAATCGCAGTTTCCACGGTTTGCAGAACCATCTTTCTGCTCACCACGGAGGTAGCTTAAGACACTTCTGCGGTTTTTGGCATCATCCGCCGCCTTGTTCAAAAAACTCGGACTGAAGCTTCCATATAAAATAACCTGGATTGCATCCATAACGGTCGATTTTCCAGATCCGCTTTTTCCACTGAATAAATTCACATATTCATTAAATTCTAATACTTTATGATTAATTCCACCCCAGTTGTTCAGACACATGCGGGTGAAAATTTTCTTTGCCTGGCTCAAATGTACTGCTCCTTTTGTCAATGATCTAATTCTCTTTTTCCTCTTCTGTCAGAAGTTCTTCCACCTCGTCCTGATAGGTGCGCACCAGCTCGTTGATATCCATCGCAGAGCAGAACACGTTTACGGTACTGTAAATATAAATCGGGGTAAAATCTTCCAGATTGGCAACGGCACCCGGCAGTTCGATCATCTGATGCGTTTTCATCAGAACAAGTGCATCGTTCCACTCCTGTCCTGTGAGACGTCTTGTAATAAGGTTTGTATTTTTTCCATACTCACGGATCTCTGCCAGATTTGTAGTAGTTGCATGCAGACCTTCCCCCATGATTTTGTCACGATAAATCATTTTTAAAAGAATGACCAGCTTCGTTGTCATAAGGCTCATACGCTCTGTCATAACGCCATCCCCCGTGATCCGGAAAATATGTTCCTGCGGATCATGCACAAGCTCGCAGTCCAGCACAGACAGATAGTCCGCGATAAACTCTCTGTGGCGCAGACACACCTGATACCTCGGATTGTCGTGCTGTACCAGAGTTGCCGGGTCACATTTCACCTGTAAAATGCATGTCTGCCGGAATAAATCCTGTATCGTTTTTCTGATATTTTCTGCCTCGCCCTGTGAGACAGTCTCCATATATTGTAACATCTTTTTTCCAATGCCTTCTTTCATGTATAGTAACGCAATTTTATTTATTCTGCCCGATCACAAGTCTCGAATAAGTTAGTCCGTCCTCACTCCGTATCTCGCCGTCCACCGATACCGTATCTTCCGCCAGACGTTCCTCCGTCTCTTCCTGCCAGAGGAAAAGAAGTTTTTCCAGATCCTCCACAGACTGTACGGTCTCTTCTGTTGCCACAAAGACTCCATCCACGGTATTTTTTCTTCGGAAACTCTGTAACTCGTTTCTTGTATACAACGGCTTTGGAACAAAATCCGTCATGTGCTGTTCCCTTGCGTCTATTTCTTCGTCCAGCATCACCGGTGCAAATGCTCCGTCCCCGCGGTCTCTTCTTCCAGCAAAACTGTTATCTGTAATATTTTTAAACTGCGAAGAAAAACGGATACGCTCTCTCATTTCCACCAAAATCTCATCTTTTTTCTCACTGCGGTCTAACAGATTGATCAGTTTGATGATGTTATCTTCCTCACTGACGCCCTCCTGCAAAATGTAATGGATGCGGGCCAGCGCACGCTTTGCAAAAACGGTTTTCTGCTCAATGAGTTTATTGTATTTGCGCTCGATCATGTCAAATTCCCGCTCCAACTGCATCACGATCCTGCTCGTATCCTCACAATACTGCAATCTGTACTCATTTCTCTTCTGTAATAGTGTGCCTGTTTCGAGAGAATTTTTTTCTTTCAGAAGCACCGCTTTTTTCTCATCATTTTCGTTTAAAATTTCACTGATAAGTTCTTTCACTGCCTCCTTGTACCGGTAAAAACTGTCCGTCGTCGTGAGGATTGCATATTTTTTGCTGTCACTGTTGTTGATCTCCTCCACAAGCACCTGCTGAATCCCGATAAAATGTTTCTGGGAGGACAGCTCATCAAAATAAGAACGCATTCCATCCTGCATGTTGGACAGCAGTTGTCCCAGACTTTTAGATGTGCGCAGTGCACTTTTTAAAATATCATTGTTTTTTTCATTATCGGAATGATAGGTAAACAACGCACTGTAAATGGAAAGCATGCTCTCTCTTTCCCGGCTGTCATCATCACTCTGCAGCTTTTTAAACAACTCGACATACAACTGGCTGTATTCCGGGAAAGAGATCACACAGGTATTCAGTTTCTCATCAAAATCACTTTTCAGCCATCCCCACCGGATCAGGTGGTTTAACATGCCGGAAGGAGAATCGCTTGGAAATAATGCATCCGGCGTTTCTCCTTCCTCCATATCGTCCTCTTCCTGCCACACGATCTTTGATTTCTCGATCGTATTCTCAATAATAAGCGCACACTCTTCCTGCGTAAGACCGAGAGAAGCATATACTTCATTGTTTTCCTCGTAAATGGCTGTGACAAACTGCATATATGCTTCCCTGTTTTTTGTGCGGAATAATTTATAAAAATCATTTGGAATTTTCTTCTTTAAAATCATGTATCTTAATTCCTTTGTTTAAAGCTCTGTCTTGTTATTATACACTATTTTTAAAGGCTTCCACAAGTTTATTTCTGATACTGCTATAAAGAAAAAGAGAAATCGTACAGACAAAATATAATGTTCCTGCTCGCATAGCTCGCAAAGGAAATCATATTTCATCCGTACGATTTCTCTTTTTTATTACCTATACTTTTTAAGCCTCATCCTTAGGAAGCACAATATTTAAGACCAGTGCAACAATTGCAGCCGGAACGATTCCGGAACCACCGAAGATCAACTGCATGGTATCCGGCAGCATTCTTAAAATGTCACTGTTTGCTCCAAGTCCATAACCAAGTCCCAGTGCGACAGATACGATCGTAATATTTCTTCCGGTCAGTTTTTCCTTTGTGATCAGCTGGATACCGCTGACTACGATAGAGGAAAACATCATAACTGCTGCTCCACCGAGAACACTCTGCGGCATAATAGAGATCAATGCTGCAAGCTTAGGAAACAGTCCGCAGAGAATCAATACTCCTGCTCCGCACGCAAGTGCCATGCGGTTTACAACCTTTGTCATCGTAACCAGTCCGACATTCTGGCTGAAAGAGGTATTCGGTAGTACACCAAATAACGCAGCAAGCGAAGAACCAAGTCCATCACACATAACACCTCCGGAAAGTTCCTTGTCTGTTGCTTCACGTCCAAGTCCGCCTTCCATAACACCGGAAATATCACCGATCGTTTCCACGGCTGTCACGATAAACATGATCAGTACCGGCACGATCGCACGCATATCAAAAATCGGTTTTACCGGCATTACTTTCGGCAATGCAAACCAGGAAGCTTCTCTCACTTTATCAAAATTCAAAACCCATGCCTTGGTGTATTCCACTCCGTCAGCATTCACTGCGGTTGTCGGAAGGATCATTCCCATAATAAAACATAACACATATCCTGCAATAATACCGATCAGGATGGAGGAAGAACTTGCCATTCCCTTTGCAAAGTGTTTTACCCCAAGAATAATGATCAACACAACAAGACCGATGAATAAATTTTCCAATGAACCATAGTCAGCCGCAGAAGATCCTCCTCCAAAGGAGCTGACACCAACACTGATCAGGGAAAGTCCGATCGATAAAACTACTGTTCCTGTCACCACAGCAGGGAAAAATCTGCGGAGCGGTTTTAAGAAAAATCCAAGCACGCCCTCAAACAGACCACCGATGATCGATGCACCCATGATCGCGCCATATGCGATCACTCCGCCACCCATAACACCTGCAACGCTTTTAAATACACCAATAAAACCGGAACTCGTTCCCATAATGATCGGAACACGTCCACCGACAGGACCGATTGCAAAAAGCTGAACCAATGTGACAACGCCGGCAATGATCATTGCATTCTGTAATAATTCCACATAAACCTCTGCAAAGTCAGATGCTGCTCCAATACCGCATGCACCACAGATCACGATCAGCGGTGTCAGGTTTCCGACAAACATTGCCAGAACATGCTGCAAACCATAAACGATCGCTTTCGGCCATGGAATTCTTCCGTCCATTTCATAAGGGGATGTGTACTCTTTTGTTTTTTCCATTTTTTAAACTCCTGTTATTTTTACTTTTGTTACAGACAGTCTGAATGAACCGGCTTTTTCTATCTGCCAGCATATATTTTCATCCTGTTTTTCCTATAATCCGATAGCAGTATAGCATAGGTTCTCTTTTCCTGAAAAGTCATTATTATTAATGAATTTTATCGATATAACTAATAATTATCTGTTCAAATATATAAAAATGTTCCTCAGATCTTCTTTTCTCACCGATAATAACAGTTTTGACTGCATCCATCCGGAAAAAGTGACGCTTTCATTTCCCTCTGATATTGCAACTCATTGTCTGATTTTTCCAGAATATCCAGAGCTTTCCGCAACTGCCTTATATCCTTTTCCATAAAATCGGTATAATTGCCACGACCAACCAGTTTTAAATGGGTAATGCCGACCTGTTTCATGCGGTAAAGTGCGCAGAGCCCACAGCCGGTACTGCCGGTCAGATAACCATCTTCATCCAAAGGAAGTCCCTTCCCCTCTTTTTCCTGTATTCTGTCTGTTTCTGCCACATCTTTTTGCGCAGCATCTGTCTCTTCTTTCTTGTGCAGATTTCCCAGTTCATATGGTACTCTGCAAAGATGTGTCAGTTCATCACAGTGCAGGGAATTACAGAATGCCCCGGAAAAATGACAGAGTTCATTCAAAATGAAGGCTTCATATTCATCTGGAAACATATATTTTTCCTCTATATTTTCCTTTATATCACATTTGTAGTTTATTTTCTTATCATTTACAAATTTAATACAACTTTGCATATCTTCCAGCGAATTTTTTCTGTGAAAAATCACACGGCGGATTCCAAACGGTAACATCTGTTCTAACATTCCCCGGTTCACTTCTGCGGTCTCACCGCTTAAATGGATTCCGCAGTTGATTTTCTGCTGTCTGAGGTACAGCATCAGTGCCGGGTCTGCAATGATAAAATTTTCAAAGCCTGCTGCCATGCACTGTGTGATGATCTCCGCTATGACAGGATACTGCTCCCCTGTATAGTAGAGGGAATTAAACGTCAATTTTACCGGCTTGCCATAATAGTCCACCATTTTTTTCAGAATCTGCAGTTCGCTCATGGAACCAATCTGCACATTGTAAAAAAGTACTTCCCTACGGTTTAACGGATGGATCACACCGTACTTTTCCGCCCAGGAAAACGGCACATATCCACAAAAGAATTCATCCGCCCCCGCTTTTACAAATGTCTCATATTCATCAATACTTCCTAAACCTGCGACAATTTTCATCTGTTAAAGTTCCACTTTCTCAATCACGCAGGTATGTGTCTTTGTCTTTTTATCATAATTAATTCCGGCTAACAGAAGATTACCTTTGTAATCCTCTAAGGATTTCACGTACTTTTTCTCTTTTATTTGTGCGATTGCACCTTCTGCATCCTTATCCCACTTTAATTCAATAATCACTGCCGGCTTATCTGCGTGTATTTTTCTTGGGATCATGCAGATATCTGCAAAACCTTTTCCTGTCGGCAGTTCCCGGATGATCGTATAATATTCTCTTGCAAAATAGAATGCCAGATGAATGGTACAACTCAATGAGTTTTCATCATGATACTGAAGAATTGAAATCTCATCATGGACATTCTCAATTCCGGCAGCAACTGCTTTTGCATCCTGATTCCATAATGCTTCCACTAACTTACGCGAATTTTCGACCGAACGCATTACCTCGTGCCAGTCCATGGTACTGATGGCATTGAGATATTCCTGTGACACTTCTTTGTTTGGAATGGTCACTTTCTCTGTCTCACTGTTATATGTCAGATAACCAAGGTGCACCAGTAAGGTCAGTACATCATCCTTTGTTGCAAAAGTTGTCATGTCGTTGCTGAATGTTCCGGTATTAATACGCACACCCTCCCCTGCAAGCATCTGGATCACTGAATCTTTCAATCCATCCATATTCATCTGAATATATATTTTCAGTGCCTCATAGGTCTCTGTTCGGTTCCAGTATGTGCCGAATTTGTGCCGCAGCATCGCTTCTACCACTGATTTCGGGCTATAAATTGAATATCTTTTGTCGCCAAAACGACTATGTGAAATCAGATCATATCCATCATACCACGCTTTGACTTCTTCAAAGTTCATGGCATATTCCTCACACAATCCCTTAACTTCTTCTTCCGTAAACCCAAAAAATTCTGCGAGTTCTCCCGGATCGGTCATCGAGTACTCCATAAACATATTCAATGCCGAGTGAGAACCGTATTTTTTTATCGGAAGTATCCCTGTCATGTATGCAAGAGCAATGTAGTCTTTGTCTTTCAACCAGAAACGCAGAAAATCCAGATATTTTTTTTGTGCATCTTTATCCTGTTGATATTCGCGGAACAGGCAATCCCATTCATCAATCAGAATGATAAAAGGATGATGGGTATTGGAAAATATATTCCGCATGACAAAGATCAGATTATCTTCTTTGGCATATTCCGGATATCTGATTTTCAAGTCCTTCATCACCTGTTTTTGCAACTGTTCTAACATCTCATCCATACTGTGTGTTCCACTCAGGAAATCCTGCATGTTAATTTTTAACACATCATACTGGTTCAAATGTTCCAGATATCCTTCTGACTGACTGATTTTAAGTTTATCAAAAAATTCTCTGGTATCGCAGTCTCTGTCATAATATGCACTCAGCATATTTGCCGCCATAGACTTTCCAAATCGTCTTGGACGGCTGACGCAGACATATTTCTGCTCTGTTCCAAGCAGTGCATTCATTTTCCCAATTAGTCCACTCTTATCAATATATATCTGTGACCGCAAACTTCCCTGGAAAGCTGCGCTTCCCGGATTAAGATAACTTCCCATAAAAAATCCTCTCTGAATCACGTTGTTTATAGAAGTAATTTTTCACGCTCTTTTGTCTTTTATTATAAGGATTGAAAGAATAAATCACAAGCAAATTATTCCGTATGGGCTACGCTTTTACGCATTGCCGATCTCTGACACACCCGTTCTATCTCCGTTTCTATCTTATGGATGCATTCCGTTACAAATGCTGCTCTACACTCGTTGTCTGCCAGTGCAATCGCTGCATCATTCATCATTTTAAAGTTTGGAACAGAATCGTTTGGCTTTTGCAACATTCACAGAATCTGCGATCTGCATCCCTGCTCTTAGGGAATCACCCGACTTAAGCAGTTCATCAATTACCATATTTCTCACCTTCTCACTTGTATAACCGCTGATTTGTTCTATGTTCTGGATAAACTGTTCCAAAATAGGAACCATTCCTGTATTTTCACAACTTTTACATGCTTTCAGCCAGTTTAAAATGTGCACACGGAATGAGAGACAGACAATATCCTCCTCCGGTACTGACTGGCTGCCGGAAGATGTGCTGTCTTTTCCCGGTCTGTGTCCATCCAATGTCAGATAATACACTTTCGCCTGCGCATCTCTTCTTTTTGCATACTGATAATAATCAAAGCACTGGCTTTTCTGGTCAGCCGCATATATTTTCACTTCTATCGGAAGAAAATAGCTGCCAATTTCAATTACAATGTCGATTCTCCGCTCATCATCAATCGCATATTCTGCCGTCACAATTGCCTGATCTGCCAGTTTTGTATCCATTTTTTCCATTCCAAGACAATCTCTCAGGAAAATTTTTAAGTACTCTGCCCCTGCGCCATGCTGCCCTCTCGGATTTAAAAGGTCAGCTATCATGCGGCAGATCAGAACTTCCTTTGACTGTATCTGTAAAACAGAAAAAATATTGTAATCTTTTGTTTTTAATAAATTCACATTTTCCGTGTTCTGCTTGATTACACGGTCAAGAACAGACTCCATCGTATTTTTCTCCCCTGTTGCATCTCAGCGGAATCGTTTTCTATATAAAAATGCATTCCTGTCCAGACAATGTCCTACTATTACAAAGAAACATTCACAACAATCCGTTCAATCCCCTGTTCGAGATAATCCTGCAATTGTTTTTCATCCCACAGTATTTTCTCATCATATCCAAACAGTGAATTATATCTTCCCACCATTTTCAAATGCTTCGGATATAGAAATACTTTTTTGTTACAATATCTTGGGCAGTTTTCCGTCAACTTTTGTTTTCCCCTGTCACCATATCTGCAAACGGCATAAAGCGTGCAATACTGCGAGGTATTTGTCTGGAAAAAAGGAAGATGCAGGCTGTGATGTCCATCTGGGATTGTAACCTTATATCCGCATGATTCAAATTCAAATCTTTGTATATCGAATGTATTTTTTAAATAATCCTGATAAAATCCACAATTCAAATTATTTTCTGCCAGACTGTCCACATGATTCCCGATACCTTGTTTATAAGGTAAACGGACATCTTTTCTGCGTTTATTTAACAGAACTCCCAACACTGGTTTTAAGTGTGGTTTTCCCTGCAAAAGTATAGGCATCGCCCAGTCGTTTACGATAATTTCCTCCTGATCCTTGCCTGCCTCTTTTTCTCTGCTTTGGCACCATACTTCAAGTTCCTGCAACAGTTCATCAATCTCTTCCAACAGATGATTCCTAATATATGAGAAGGCAAGCGTCACCGCAAGATTGTTCTCCAACGCTTTCTCCAACACCTGAAACAGCAATTCTTTCCTTGGAAAAAGGTTGTGGCAGAACTGGTTTCCAATGTAGATTCTTGTCACTCTCTTCTGACTCAATGTGTGATGTTCCAAAAAATTGTTTTTCCAGTAATCGTGGCAAAATCTCGTCCAGTCTTTTTGTAGAAAATCATAATATAATTCCGGGCGGTCTATTGTGATGGCGAGCTCGAATTCAGGGAAATCTGTAATATTCCACTTTTTATGCTCCCATGTATTCCTGCACTCCTGTATTCCATCACCAACACAACTGAACCACTCTTTCTTCTGCTCTTCGAAGCTCTCTGCGTAAACTTCGTCCAATTCTGCCGGATAACCAACCATTTTTTCTGAAAGATACGCATCATCTCCTGCGAGTTTTAGCGATATGTAGTTGTCATAATCTGTCACCAGACGCTTTACCTGCTCCCTGTATTCCCCGTTTTTTGTCCACACCGAATAGATAAAGAAAAAGGGCGTCTCCTCTGTTAACTTCATCTCTCTTTCCTTCTCTGCCAACTGCACTTTGCGGTAACAGTCAGCAGAAAAGTCAAAAAAACAAATCTCAAGGCACGCCGCTTTTTCTATTTTTTCCGGTACGCGAAACGAAAAACCTTCCTCCGACAGTCCTGTGATTCTGATTTCCAGATGATCACAGAAACCGCCAAGAAGTCCAAATGAAATCATCGGGATTCCGTTTATTTTTTCCATTTATTTTACCAGATTACACTCTTTTTTCATTTTCTCTACAAGGTCTTTTACATACTGCTCGGCATTTTCTACCGGAACTTTCTCCATAAGGCTCTTGTCACGGGTGGAAACTTCCACAACAGACTCTTTTAAGTTACGTGGGCTCACAACAACACGAACCGGAACCCCTAAAAGGTCTGCATCGGAGAATTTATTTCCGGCACTTACGGAGCGGTCATCATAGATCACTTCCACACCGGCATTCTGTAAATTCTCATATAAAGTATCTGCTACTTCCCTGACACCCTCTTTGTCAAGGTTCATCGCACAGATGTGAACCTGCCACGGAGCAATGCTCATTGGCCAGATTGGGCCATAATCATCATGATGTGCTTCACAAATGGAAGCTGCCATACGTCCGACACCGATACCGTAGCAACCCATGATTGGATTTTTGCTTATGCCGTCTTTGTCCACATAGGTCATGTTCATGGTCTTGGTGTATTTCGTTCCGAGCTGGAAGATGTTACCAACCTCAATACCACGAGAAATGGTCAGTGATTTCTTACCGCAGCATGGGCAGATACCGCCCTCCACAACTTTTGCAAGATCAACATACTCTGCATCCGGGAACTCGCGCTCCATATTCAGGCCTGTGTAATGATAATCCACTTCATTGGCGCCGCAGACAAGATTTGTTGTTCCCTTTAAAGAACGGTCAAATAAAACGATACAGTCTGCATTCTGGTTCACCGGTCCGATAAATCCTGCCTGAATGCCACTCTCCTCTGTGATCACTGCCGGATGGACATCGCAGCCAAGGTAATTGGTCAGCTTTGTCTCATTAATTTCGAGGTCACCGCGCACAAAAATGAGAATATATTTGTCATCGGAATTTTTCTGGTAAACAACGGCTTTCATGGATTTCTTTGCATCCACATGTAAAAATTCACAAACCTGTTCAATTGTATGCATCTCAGGTGTATGAACCTTTGTCAGCTCCTGCATAGCCTCTGTCTCGTTCTCTACAATATTTTCGGCTGCTTCCATATTGGCACGGTAATCACACTCATTACAGATTACGATGGAATCCTCTCCGATTGGAGTTAAAAGCATGAACTCATGGGAAACATTTCCGCCCATCATACCGGAATCGGATTTTACAGAAACTACCTCCGGGATACCTGCTCTTGCATAGATTCTCTCATATGCTTTGTGGCATTTATCATAGTACTGCTCTAAATCTTCCTGACTTGTGTGGAAAGAATAAGCATCTTTCATGGTAAACTCACGCACACGGATCAATCCTGCTCTTGGACGTGCCTCGTCACGGAATTTTGTCTGGATCTGATAAATCATGAATGGGTATTTTGCATAGCTCTGTCCATATTCTCTTACTAACTGAACGGCTGCTTCCTCATGAGTCATACCAAGAACCATCGGTGCTCCGTTTCGGTCTGTAAAACGTAAAAGTTCTTTTCCGATGCTGTCATATCTGCCAGACTCCTGCCAGAGACTTGCCGGCATAACAACCGGGAACTGTACTTCCTGTCCATCAATCGCATCCATCTCCTCACGGATGATCTGCTCGATCTTTCTTGTAATTCTCTTAAGTGGCATATAAGAAGAGTAAATTCCGTTTGCCACATTCTTCATGTAACCACCACGGATCATAAGTGCGTGGCTGTCTACCTGACAATCCGCCGGTCTTTCCTTAAATCTGTCACCTACTAATTTTTCTAATTTCATAAAATCCTTTCTCCTTTTCTTGTTTTTTTGAATTAGATAATTGCGAAACTCATGAGAACGTAAATTGAATTTTGAACAATTAAAAGAAGATTATGACGAGTTTTGCAATTATCTATTTTTTCGAAGCATTAAAAAAGCCCCAAGCCAATATGAAAATATCAGCTTAGGGCGAACTATCTGTCCGTGGTACCACCTAATTTCGGTAAAACCGCTCTCACGCATACAGGAAATATCCGATATACCAGCTCTGTAACGGGAGCTCCCGATGAAGCTTAATAATGAATCCTTCTGCTGTCTGGCATCTGATGCCGTCCGCAGTTCTAACACCCACGTTCACTTCACGCTCAAAGACAGGTTCCGTTTTCATCATGAAAGGCTCGCACCGACCGCCTTCTCTCTGCACATCATAGGAAACGTACTAACTCTTATCATCGCTTTCACTTAATTATCAGCTATAGACTCACTCATAATTATCACTTTTCATGCTATGTTGGAGAATAGCACTTTTTTCCCCCGAAGTCAACTATATTTCTGACAAAATCGGCTGTTTGTTCTGTCAATGCAATTTATCAGCACTTTCATCCTGATTCGTTTATCGTTTCAACCCTATCTCAGATAAAACCGGTAACTTGTCTCCGTGTGATAGGTATCTCCCGCTTTCACCACCGGTGACGGAAAATCCGGTTCATTCACCGCATTTGGATAAAACTGGGACTCCAGACAAAATGCACTTCTGTCGTGATAGGATGCACCACCTTTTCCGGTCTGCTCTCCGATAAAGTTTCCTGCATAAAACTGTACACCACAGCAGTCAGTTTCCGCTTCTAAGGCAATTCCACTCTCCCGGCAGTATGCGTTTGCCATAATCTTTTTCTCACCTGGTCTGCCGAGAACATAATTGTGATCGTAACCGCCTGTAAAATGAAGCTGTTCAAAATCTGCCCTGATATCCTGTCCAATCTGTTTTTCTGTTCGGAAATCCATCGGCGTTCCCTCCACCGATGCAATCTCTCCTGTCGGAATCGCACTTGAATCCACGACTGGCGTATAGGCATCTGCGAAAATCTGCAATACCTGTCCTTCAATACTTCCACTCTCGTGACCATTCAGATTAAAATAGGAATGATTCGTGCAGTTCATAACCGTATCTGCATCCGCTTTTCCATTATATACAATATGCAGTGTATCATCATCTGCAATCGTGTATGTAACGGTAATCTCCATGTTGCCCGGGAATTTCTGCTCTGTCTCTGAACTGTAGTGATAAAATGTGATGCTATTGTCCGTGTGTTCTCTCACTTCCCAGATGACCGTGTTAAACCCGTTTTTTCCACTGTGGAGATTATTATGATTCTCATTCTCGTCAATCCTGTACTCTTTTCCATTGATCGTAAACCGGCTGTCTTTGATACGATTTCCGTTTCGTCCGATAATCGCCCCAAAGTAACTGGTATGTTCCTCATATCCAGTCACGTTATCATACCCAAGTACAAGGTCTTTCTGTACCCCTGCCTTGTCCGCAAATAAAAGAGAAACCAGTGTTGCACCATAGTCTGTCACCTTAATCGTTGTGTTGTTTTTATTCTCCAACACATATAACGAGGCTTCTTCCCCTCGCTTTGTTACACCAAAATTCACTTTTTCCATGCTGCTCTTCTCCTTTTCTATGTAGTCTGGCAATACGCCTGACCTGCTAAAATTGTTAATGATTACCGCAACATTTTCTTTTGCCCTATGCAATCAATCTGAAAATCTGCAAATAATTACATATTCCCCAATATTTTATATAAAATTTTATAAAGTGATGCTGCCTCTTCCTGATCAAGACAGACGCACCCACCAACTTTTTGTGGAATTTCCACTGCTTTATCTCTTAACCTTTCGCCTTCTGCGGTGAGCGTGACGATCAAAACTCTCTCATCCTCTTTTGCCCGGTTTCGTTTCACCCAGCCTTTTTGTTCCAGCTTTTTTAAAACCGGGGTGAGTGTTCCGGAGTCGAGGTACAGATGTTCCCCAAGCTCCTTCACATTCATCTCCTTATGCTCCCACATGACCATCATTGTAATGTACTGTGTGTAAGTCAGATCCAGTTCATCCAGATATGGCTTGTACTTTTTTACAATTTCTTTTGATACTGCATACAATGGAAAACAAAGCTGTTTCTCCAGTTTCAATGCATCGTATTTTTCCATATTGTCATCCTGTTGCCCTTACTGTGGTAAGCGCCGCTTTCTTTTATTATAGCTGTTTTTTAATAAATTCTACAATATTTTCTTTTGGAGCGAAACCTACCTGTGTATCGACCTTTTCACCCTTTTTCAATACGACAAGTGCCGGGATATTCATGATTTTGTACTGCATTGCGAGATCCGGGTTCTCATCAACATCTACATTGAAAAAGTTTACTTTTCCTGCATATTCCTCGGAAACCTCATCCAATACAGGTGCTAACATTTTACATGGTCCACACCATGTAGCAGAAAAATCAATGACTGCTACCTCACTTGCTGTTACTTCGTTAAATTCGTTCTGTGAAATTTTCTTTACCATAATTTTTTCTCCTTCTTATCATTTACTTTGATTTAGGCGTTTGCGAAACTCCTCCTACTCTTCTTTCAATTGTTCAAAATCAGCAAAAACATTCAAGACACGCTCTCGCTATGTGTCACTCGCAACGGTACTGCTCATTCTTCGCAGTACTTCGCAAATTCATTTATAATCTGCTTCGCAGATAGGAATTTGCTCACACTTGAATCATCTTCGCACGGTCTGTACAGTAAATGCACAGACCTGATCGACAAACGTTGTACCTGCCTTCTAAGAACCGGCGGTTCCCCAATGTCTTTCATGTCTTTTGTTAATTTTTCACAATTAAATTTAGATTTTTACGAGTTTCGCAATTATCTAATTTACTTTGACTGGCGTTTTTTCTCTGCCAGATATGCAACTGCTGAAAGTGCGGCTACATTGCCCTCTCCTGCAGACTTGATATACTGGTACGGTGCACCGACCGCGTCGCCACAGGCAAAACAACCTGCAAGATTTGTGCGCATCTGACGGTCAACCGCAATATGATTGTCCTCTATTTTAAGTCCTGGCACTAACTGTGCAGGAGAAACACTTTCTCTTAAAAAAAATACTCCATCCACATCATATCGGTTCCGGTCTGTCACAAGTTCCTGAACCTTTAATGATCCCTCGACGGACACTGGCTTTTCCCTCAAAACTTCGACGGAATCTGCCACATTGACATCGGCTTCATACATTGGAATATAATAAACTTTGTCTGCCATCTCCGCCATAAAGTCGGCTTCCGCTTCCTCCTTCGGAGAAAAACCGATAATCGCTGCCGTTTTTCCTCTGTATAAAGGTGCATCGCAGGTGGCACAATAGCTGACGCCTCTGCCTAAAAACTGCTCCTCACCCGGATATACCTTTGCAGTGCTGACTCCGGTTGCAAGAATGACTGTCTGTGCCTCATAGTTTGTTCCATTTCCCTGCAAGGCAAAATACTCGCCCATCGCGTAAACTGCGTTGATCTTATCTTCTGTGATCTCAATATCCATCGCTTTTAAATGTGCTTCATAAGCAGCTTTCAGTTCCTCACCGCCAATGTCTGGCAAGCCGAGATAATTCTGAATGGTATGCGCTTTTTCCACTTTCAGGCTCAGATTTTTATTTCCAAATAAGATAATCTTCTTATTGCGGATCTTCGCTGTGATCGCAGCCTCCAGTCCTGCCGGTCCGGTGCCTATGATTGCAATATCATACCGTTCCATCTCTACCTCCATTCCTGTTATAAATACTTTGTTCCAGAATATTCTGTTTCTTCATTGTGATAATAAGCATTTATTCATATTGTCTCAAATTAAATTGTGTGCAATTTTTTTGATAAATAGATTTTACACAATTTATTTTCTTTTGTCAATATAGTTTTTGTACTTTTTCTTTTATTATTCCTCAAAAAAGAATCAGTCCTCTCCCGGTATCTGCTTCTTCCCATTCCTTTATCCTGTCAGTCTCTCATAGACCGCTTCTGCAAATCTGCGATGACTTTCCTCGTCCATATGTTCCCTGTCCCTGCTGCTTGGCTCTGCAACATCCGATGCAGCAAGGAAATCAATCCCATGCTTTTTTGCAATTCTGCTGTAAACCGTTTTTAACTGTCTGGATGTCTCCATTGACTGTTCATCAAACTCCGGATCATATTCCGGTTCCCATACTTTTTCTCCGAGAAGGATCGGTGAGACCAGAAGAATCTTAATATGCTCTCCCGCCTGTCTGATCTGCCCGATGAGTTTCTCCACTCCGAGACCGATCACCTCTGCCGAGGCATGATAATAGGATTTGCAGTCATTTGTCCCAAGCATCAGAACAACCTGATCGATCGGTGCGTGGCTTTCTAATAAAACAGGTAATAAATCACTGCCCTTTCTGTTCTTACGAAGTTCATCCTCGAAAACTGTCGTCCGTCCGCAGAGTCCTTCCTCTACAATACGGCAGTCCTGCTCCTTTAACTTCTGCTGTAATATTCCTGTCCAGCGGATATTTTCTTTATACCGTTCTTTTGTTCCGGGGATTAAACCATATGTGTTGGAATCGCCAAAGCATAAAATTTCTCTCATTATTATTTCCTACTATTTCTATATGTTTTATATGATACAGATTATAATATGGAATCAGACATCTGTCAAGAAAGAATAAAGTATCTTTATAAGTACGACCTTCAACAACATTATAATGAACAAAAACATTAAAAACCGAAGTCAGCATAATCCTCCGGCAAAAATCTGTGATAAATAATGTGACATCCCTCATCTTTAAAGCAATAGTAATACGGGTCTTCTCCATCTCCTTCAAAGCGGATCATAAGATCAAACTCTCCATTATCCATCGGCTCCATCTGAACCTGCTTTCCCTTTGAGAGGAAAAGGTCTTTCACCTGCTGCATCGTACAGCCATGTTTTCCGACCAGCTCTACCAACTCCCGGATAAACTCATTCGGCTTCATATGCGCATGTACATATTCTGCGCCCTGCTCCGGAATATGGAAACAGAATCGATCCCCTTTATTGGATACCAGCACATTGCCCAGTTTTTCCTTTGTATATGCACCAAATCCCGCCAGGATCTTTTTCATCTCCTCTGCATCCGCCGATGTCTCAAAAAAGTGATCCAGGGAGCTGAGCGGATAATACAAACGAATCTCCTCTTTGCGGTATCCAAGTTTTGCCTGCTCCTCCTTGATCACATCAATAATACTGTTTTCTAACCGATGATACGTCATATATCCTCCTTGCTTTTCGAGCAAAATGTCTGGCGAAAAAATTCCCGCCAGACATTTTTTATTCCTTATAGTTATCATTTACATATTTCTGAATGGCCGGACTGTCCTCCGGCATACGGCATCCCACAATATATTCTCCGTGATTGTCCGTGCTTCTGATCACCACGCCTTCCATGGTGCGTTCCTCTTTTACCGGAAAATCCGGAATATCGAGTATCAGCTGTGTTCCCTTAAGTTCCGCAAAATCGTCTGATGCTGCTGCAAATGCAAAGCCATTCGCACTGACATTGACCATTTTTCCGCAATATGTTTTATCCGTATCTTTTCTCGTGATCGTACAGGAATTTGCGATCTGCATTCTCGGATATTTTCTTCTGTTTGCAATGACAGGTGTTGTTTTTACCACTAAATGGCATACATCTCTTCCCTGCTCATTTTCCACGTTTGCCATAACATCCGTCCAGTTGTAAAGGACATTATCAACCACGATCTGAATATCATATGGTGTCTTTTCCCGGATGCTGCCCAGTGCCTCCCGGTCCATCTGAAGCCATAACTCGCTGCCATTCTGTCTTACGACTTTTCCATGATACTCTTCCCGTGTTTCTCCTTTTCTGACCAAAACACAGTGCATCTGCGGTTTGACATCCTGAATACCCATAAAGCCACCGACACCTAGTTTTTCCATCATATCCTGAACAACGGTCTCGATCTTATTCACATTGCGTGAGGACTCATCGTATTTGTTCAGCATTGTCTTTGTTGCGCCATCTGCACTTCCAATGCTGTCTGTCATGGCATCCATGACATTACAGATTCCCTCCATATTGGAAACCATCTGATGGTTGGATTCTTTTACATCCTGCATTGCGGAATCAATGACACTCAGATGCTGTTCAAGTTCCGCTGCATCTTTTGCAATTCCTGACACACTCTCGTTGACCGCTGCAACTTTTTCAGAGGTCTCCTGGATCAGATTGACGGTCTGTCCGATAGAATCTGTCATCTTAACGGAAGTAGTTCCAAGATTTGCAAGTGCCGCCATGATACGGCTCGAAGACTCCTGCGTCTCTGTACTTAAGTTCCGGATCTCATCTGCTACGACTGCAAATCCTTTTCCTGCATCTCCTGCTCTCGCTGCTTCGATCGATGCGTTCAATGCCAGCAGATTCGTCTGGGAGTTAATGGATTCAATGGTGCTGACTTCTGTTTTCACACGCTCGAACTCTTTCTGGAATTCTGAGAGGATCGTCTCAACTTCGTCGGACAGCTTTGCCATCAGCATTGTTGTCTCTGCCACTCTGGATAATTCTCCGGAGCTTTCATTTGCATGGTCTGCGGATTCGTTCATCAGAGTGACCATCTGCTCCATCAGGGATGCCATGCGTTCCACCTGCTCATTGATGTTGGTTGTCATGTCCATCGAGGACATTGTCTTATCATGAAGGACGTTATTGTTCTGCGTCAGTTCACTCATTCCCTGCACAACTGTCGTGGAACTCTGTCTGTTTTCATCCTCTAATTCCCTGACAACCGTAACTCCGTCCATGATCTGATTACCGGCACCTTTTACCTGCTCAACAGTCCTAACCACCCGCTCTAAATCCGCTTTTATGGAATTGGTCAATGCACCGTCTGACTCATTCAGATGGTCGATCGACACAACATAGCAGATATAACAGAGTATGATACAGGATGCCTGCAATGTGTAATCATTCACATTGGATGCACTGTTCATTCCGTTCATAAATTTATGTACACTGCTGGCAATACTGATCACTAATGTACCAATGCCACATTGCACCATATACGTCCTGTCTTTGAACAAAACCAGCATACTCGTCAGAGGAAATATATACATAAACGACAGTATCGATTCACTTGTACAGACAACAAATGCATAAAACACACCATACCCGACCGCAACAATAAATTTATAATACTGCGTTGCTGCTCCTTGCAGACGGAGTACCACCACTCCAAACAAAAACGGGATCCAGCAGACCGCCATAAACATTGCATAGTAAGGCAGCGTATGTAATCCCTTTGCCGTATCTGACGTGTACGACAGTGAAAGGATCAATGACAATGCCATCCAGACATTGCGCGCCTTTTTGTTTGCCTTCATCTTAAATACTTGTGCATCATATTCCATTCCCTTTTATCCCCGCTTTCAAACTGACAAAAGCTGTTTTCAGCTATTTGTTTTTTCCTGCTCTTCTTTTGCATTGTCGAGTGCGATCAGTTTTGAAATGATCTCCTCACAGATCTGTGTCACATTCTTGCCATCTGTTGCCACCGTAATATCCGCAACTGCCTCATAACGTTCTTTTCGTTTATCCATCAGACTGCTGATGAACTCCACATTCATATGATCATTTAAAATTGGACGCTCGTCACTGTCCTTGACACGCTCATAGATAGTCTCAGGCTTCGCTGTCAGTAAAACAACACGGCCATTTTTCTTCATATGGTCTGTGTTCTCTTCCCGCATGACAACACCACCACCGCAGGAAACGATCGTCTGCTTTCTCTTCTGCAGCTCGATCAGTGTATTGCTCTCTAAGTTACGGAAATAAGCTTCCCCATACTCATCAAAAATTTCTGAGATAGACATACCCTGCTTCTCCACGATCATCTGATCCATCTCGACACGATCCATCTCAAGCTTATCCTTCAGTTCTCCTGCTATCGTGCTCTTTCCGGCTCCCATGAAACCGATCAGGAAAATATTGTAATCAAACAGACTCTTTGCCTGGATCCTGCGGCTGTTCTTCATGATATATTTGAAAATATCAAGAATCTCTTCCTCAAACTCATTATCGCCAAGTTTTTGTGCCAGTGCATCCGTCTGCTTCTTCTCCTGCTCCGGCTGTAAAATCGGGATACCGGTTGCCTTCTTATAGGAAATGATCTCCTGGATATGAGACATTCTGACTGCAAGCTGCTCTATAATAATATCATCACATTCTCCGATTTTTTCACGGATTTCCTCAATTCTGTCCATCGTTTTGCTAATCTCCTCGCTGTATACATATTCTATCGTAAAACCACTGTCTTTTTACAATTTCTGCTCTCAGTATAGCAAGTTCGGAAACATTGCGCAAGAAAAATATTTTAGTACACTAAAGCGGAAATAATCGCCTTTTTTCATACCAAAAAAGCCATTATTTCCGCTCTGCGAACATGATTTGGAATTACTGCAGCTCCTCCTGCATATCTCCAAGATACGCATCAATAATCTCCTGCGATACAGAATTTTCGATCGATGCATATATTGATTTACATAATTCTCTTATCTCATTATAAAGTTCTTCACTCGGTGTGATGATCTCCGTTCCGCTCTCGCGGATCGTATCCATTCGGGAAGCGATACGGGCATCCGACTGCTCTCTTGCGTACTCTTTCGCCGTATCTGCCGCCTCTTTGATGATCTGCTGCTGCTCATCTGTCAGCGAATCAAAAAACTCCTCACTGACAATCAGCGAAATCAGATGCGGAAGATGATTTGTCTCTACCACATAGTCCTGCTGTTCATATAACTTATTGGAAACAATGACCTCATAAGGATTTTCCTGCGCATCGATCGTTCCCTGCTGCAGACCGATATACACTTCCGAGAATGTCATAGGTGTCGGGCTTGCGCCAAGTGCTTTCCAATATGCCATATGGTAGGAATTTTCCATGGTACGGATCTTCTGTCCTTTAAAATCTGCAAGACTCTCCACTTTCTTATTGGTTGTCATAACACGGAATCCCTGATCCGCATAACCTAACAGCTCGTAACCGCCGTCATGATAGACCTGCTGCATCAGTTCCATAAATTCAAGATTATCCACATGCTCCCTCACCTCATCGATCGTTTCAAACAATGCCGGCATATCAAAAACTGCGGTATCCTTCATAAACGTCACCTGCGGTGCTGTATTCTGCACAACAAATGGAATGTCTCCGTCTTTGCAGGACTCTAATAGTTCGCGGTCTCCGCCCAGTACACTGTTCGGATAGACACTGATCTTCATACTGCCGTCGCTTAACCGTTCCACTTCCTCTGCAAATTTTTCTGCATAAATCTGTGTCACCGTATCCTCCGGGCTTGAACTTCCAAGCGGCCACGCATAGCGCTGTACCTCAGCCTCTTCTGTCCCGGAAACGCTTCCCTGCGCACCGCCACAGGCTGTTAAACCCAGCCCGCAGGTCAGTGTCACGATCAGCATCGCAGATACTATTTTCTTTCTATTCATCAACGATTTTCTCCTTTCAAGCTTCCTGTAGACCAATTAAAGTAAAAACAAACTAATTGCCGGGATAAACGTCAACAAAAGCAGCGCCAGCAAAAAGTACCCGATCATCGGCATTGCCTTTTTTGCAATATGCATGACCGGCACATCGGTCAGCGAACTTGCCACAAACAGATTGACTCCAATCGGCGGTGTCACAAAACCAATTGCAAGGTTTACGATCATTACCACACCAAAATGGATCGGATTCATTCCAATGCTCTGCACGATTGGCAGAAGAATCGGACTTAAGATCAGAATTGCCGGTGTTGTATCCATGACCATTCCAACGATCAGAAGGAATACATTAATGATGATCAGTAGTACAATCTCATTACTGAAATGTGCTAAGATCCATGCGCTCACTGTCTGTGGAACCTGCATTAAGGTCAGCACTCTTGAGAAGGCAGTGGACGCTGCAAGAATAAATAAAATCGGTGCATATGTTTTCATGGCTTCTACCATAATGCCCCAGATTTCCTTCACTTTAATGGATTTATAAATAAACAGACTGACAAATAATGCATAAAATACAGAAATAACTGCCGCCTCTGTCGGAGATGCGATTCCTGCATAAATACAGCCGAGTACGATCACCGGACTGATCAGCGCCCAGATACTGTCTTTTAAAATATTTAAAAAACCTTTCTCGCGAAGTTCTGTTACTTTTGCATCAATTTTTTCCTTGTCCTCGCCATAGCGTCTGCAATGGTAATAAGCGTAAAACATCAGCAGTGCTCCGATCATAAGTCCCGGCACAATCCCTGCTAAGAATAAGTCACTGACAGATTCCCCGGTTGCCATTGCATACATGATAAACGGAATACTCGGTGGGATGATAACACCAAGTCCGCCCGCAACTGCAACGATTGCGGTTGCAAAATCTTTTTTATAGCCAAGCTCGATCAGAAGCGGGATCGTCATACTTCCGACTGCTGCCACAGTTGCAGGTGCAGAGCCGGAAATTGCGCCATAAAACAGGCAGGTGATGATCACTGCACACGGGATTCCTGCGGTTCTTTTTCCAATAAAATAAACAAACACATCAAACAGCTTCTGGGAGATCTTACCGTGCGCCATAAGGATTCCGGCAAGCACGAACATTGGTACTGCAAGCAGTGGGAAACTGTCGATTCCGCCTAACATGGAACGGATGACATAACTTGCGCTTGCCGTAAACGAAGGATCAAACGCGCCCGGTAAAACGGCAACAATTCCAAGAGAGATAGACACCGGAATTGCGATCACTAAACAAATGACAAATAAAATAAATACTGCAACTGCTGACATCTATTTCTCCTTTCTGTTTTTAGTGTTGATCTTTTTACCGGATATAGTATTTTCTTCTTTCTCAGCTTTTAAAATAGCCTCAACAAGCTCTTTCTCGCGGTAAGCGTCTTCAACAACAGCTTCCTCAATAACTGTGGCGATATTGCCCTCCTCGAGTGACTTTTCATCTTTTTTCAGTACAATTTTCCACTCTCCAACCCATCTTTGAGCGATGCGGAAGGCTGTAATGATAAAGCACACAAACGGTGCCGCCTGCACATAGTACATAGGGATACCGCAGGCAGGACTGACCTGACCGCTTTCTATTGTATTTTTCAGATATATGAATGAATACGGTATCAGATATACGAAAAACACAAACTCAACTGTTAGATTGAGTACCTTCCAGAGCGCTTTTCCTCTCCTTGGAAAAAGCTGTATAAACTGGTCAATTTTTATAGATATGCATTTTCTGGTACAAAGGCTGACACTTAAGAAAGCCGACCATATGAAAAGATACCTGGTAATTTCCTCCGACCATGATAGTGACATGCCAAGAACGTATCTGGAAAACACCTGAATACCCATTATAAGCGTCATTGCTATAAGGAAAATGACCATCAGAATTTCTTCAAGATATTCGTCCAGATAGTGCAGTATTTTCTCCATGTAATATCCCCTTCCTTCGAAAATCACGTTTTTATTTTAGCAAATTAATAACGATTTTTCTACTTTATATACGATAACATCACAATTTTCATTTTATAGCAAAATATACAAGAAAATATCTGTTGTATAAAAAAACCGCCAAGCCTTGTAATAACAGCTTTGGCGGGCAAATAATAAATCATTTAAGATTAATAGAGAATCATTGCTACAATTACTGCTGCGATTGAACCTACCATAGGAGCAAGAACAGATGTAACGAATACATACCAGTAACTCTCTGCAAGTGAAAGCTTCATCCAGCGAAGCTGTGCAACCATTCCTCCGGCATTTGGAAGAGTATTCATACCTGTTGCACATGCAGGTGCAAGTCTGTGAAGTGCTCCGGCATTTGCTCCTTTTGCAAGAAGTCCATCTGAAAGATGCTCGAAGAACATTGCAATAGCTGATGTTCCACTTCCGAGGATACCTGCAAGTACGTTTAATCCGATAAACTCTGTAATATATGGATTCATCTTGATTCCCATTACAAAATCGATGATTGAATTGAATCCTGGGCATGCCTGAAGTACGCCTGAGAATCCAAGGATTGCTGCCGCCATAACTGTTGCACCAACACCGTTATTTACACCTTTTTCAAGGATTTTTGTAACTGATTCAACCTGTTTGTGGCAAAGAAGTACGATTGCTACAGATCCAACAAACATGCTGAGTACTACTACAGCGTTTGTGTTCATATCTGTAAGGTTAGAAAGTAAAAGTACAAGTGCTACTACAAGGATAAACGGGATAAGTGCTACAAAAAAATTAGGAAGGTCATCTCTTGTAGGAGTGATCTTTACCGGCTGTGACTCATCCATAGCTGTTCCCTCTTTGATAGCCGCTTTTTTAGCTGCGTGTACCATATAAAAATATCCAACACCAAAGGATACAAGGAATGCTACCCATCCAAGGATTGGAGCAGATCCCATTGATGTACCGAGATACTGTGCAGGCATAATGTTTGTGATGTTGATTGCGAATGGAATCATTGCAGAACATGTAGCTCCGATAAAGATGATTCCAGGAATCATTCTGTATGGATATCCTGCTTGTTTCATCATGATTGTAGCGATAGGAGCAAGTACGAAAAGTACTACGAATCCAGATACACCTACGTATACGAAAACAGTTGTAATAAGCGCGATTGAAAGAATAACTCTTTTAGCACCCATTTTCTCAGTGATAACATTTGCAATTGACTCAGCACATCCTGATGCAGCCATAAGTTCACCAAATACGGCACCGATCACAAGTACAAATACATTGTTCTGAATGAATCCGACATAGCCTGTTGCGTATAATGTGAGTGAATCCCACCAGTTCATCCAGCTTGTTAAAATAATGATAAATGATACAAGGATTGTAGATGTAAATACATCAAGCCCTTTCCATATTGCGATTACAAAGATTACCGCTGCTGCAAGTAATCCTATTACAGATATTGCTGTTGACATTTTTTCTATTCCTCTCCAACGATTTTGATTTTTCCAAGTGGCTTACGATATGGATTTTTTCCATCGAAAAACTGCTTGTCTAAGAAATCTATACATTTTTCTATATTGGCATCTGCCTTTATTACCTGAGAACCATGTGGTTCATTATCAAAAAGCTCAAGCTCTACGCGATCCTCTCCACATACTGCTTTAACTTTTTCATACATATAAGAAGACTGGTGATAATCTATAACAAGATCATTTGTACCGTGCTGAAGCAGCATTGGTGGACAGTCCTCTTTGACATGACTTATAGGGCTTACTTTTGCAGTGCGTTCAGGATATAAAAGCGGATTGTATCCTAAAAGAGCTGTAAACATTGAGTCGTTGCCCTTTCCATCATTTGGCATCATGCCTTTTCCTGCACCTGTTTTGTTTCTGATATCTGCAATATCAGTTCCAAACTGCTCTGCAGAGCAAAGCTCACTTATTGTGTACCATGCGATTGCACAGTTTACTTTTGATGAAGCTTTTACTCCAACGCTTAAATCATCCATATCCTCTTCATCGCCTGTTACTGCAAGAAGCTGTGTAACAGTTCCTCCTGCCGAGTTGCCCCATACTGCGAATCTGTCAGGATCGAGATTTAACTCTTTTGCATTTGCACGTAAATAGCGAATTGCAGCTTTTCCATCGATAAGTTGTGCCGGCCATTTTTCTTCGTGGTAGAGTCTGTACTCTACTGTTGCAACTGCGTATCCCTGTGTTATAGGCAGACACATTGATTTGATATAATGTGTTCTCTTGTGCCCCGCCGCAAAAGCACCACCATGGAATACGATTACCAGTGGATATGGACCTTCTCCGTCTTCCGGATAGAAGATGTCCAGTATCTGATTTTCTGATTCGTCTGCATATTTAAGATCAAGAGCTGTTTTGTGAAACTGTGTTATGTCCATCTCAGGCTCTGATGCAAGATATGCTTCTCTGTTGCTAATTACTGCCATATTTATTCTCCTTCGTTTATTCTTTACCCACTTAACGTCATAAAGTGCTTTATTCATTAAAAAAGCCCATTGCACTTTTTACATGCAACAGGCTTTTACATAATGTATAATCAATTACATGCTCTTATGAAGTAATCCAAGTACTGTAGACAGATCCTCTACTCCCATCTGTCCCGGTGCAGATGCTTTCTTTGCTGCTCCGAATGTCATGGAAGATCCAAATACTTCTCCGCAGAGACGGCTGATAACGCCTGTTCCTGCCATAGACATTGTGATGACCGGTCTGTCTGCATAATCTGTAACCATTTCCTCTGTAGCTGCAAGAAGTGTTAAGACATCTCTCTTATTCTGTGGCATAACAGCGATCTTTGGAATGTCTGCGCCCATATCCTGCATTTTGCGAAGACGATAAATGATGTCAGACTTTGCCGGAGTTTTGTGGAAATCATGGTTAGATGCAACTACCTTTACACCTGCTGCATGAACGCCGTCGATGATTTTTTTCACGATCTCGTCACCTGTGAAAATTTCCACATCAACAAAATCAACATATCCGGTCTGTGCTGCTTTGATATTAAGCTCTGCATATGCTTCCGGCTCAATTGCTTTCTCGCCGCCCTCTTTGGAAGTACGGAAAGTCATAAGGATCGGAATATTTCCAAGTGCCTCACGAAGCTCTTTTAAAACCCCTTCTACTTTGTCGAACTCAAAAACATGCTCAAACCAGTCCACGCGCCATTCAACAACATCAACCGGAATGGAATCAAATGTTTTTGCTTCGTCGATAATATCTTTTTTTGTAACACCTACGATAGGTACGATGATCTTAGGTGCGCCTGCACCAATCTCGATATCTCTTACTTTAACTGTATTCATTTTCGTCACCTTTCTTCTTAAATCCTTAGAGTCCACAGCCTGCGGACTCTGGCTCTTAGTTCTCAGCTTCTGCCTGCTCTACCATTTTTGCATAGCGGATATTTACGAACAATCCAAGAAGTACACCGATTGCAGTAAGGACAATGTTCATAACCATAACCTGTGCTGGCTGCATTTTAGATGCTGCTGTAAGGATTGTGTAGTTGCAAAGTGAGGATGCGATCATAACAAGTGCTGTAACAGTTCCTTTGATTTTCGGGAATAACATATTGCATACAGATGTAGCGATCTGTAACAGTCCGCCTGCTCCTGCCCATCCGATGATGAATGCTCCGGCGAGCATAAGTGCTTCACTCTTGCCTGTTAATACAACGATCAGTGTTACAAGGCAGATAACCGGATAAATCAGGATAAATCTTACGTCTTTGATTTTTCTTGTCAAAAGAGCTGTCACAACAAGTGCGATCATTGTACCAGCAGAGTAGTATGTCTGCATGATAGAAGGATTTGCCCAGCCAACATTTTCTTTTGCAAAGTTCTGTGCACAGTTTAACCATAACTGGAAAGTACCTGTGCATGTGAATCCGATCAGGATCATTGCCACGGACTCGATAGAGAAATGTGTATGTTTCAGGCTGTCGATCAGTCCCTCTTTCTTACCAGCTGCTTTCTGGTCTGCATCTGGAAGTGGGAAAATCATAACTAATACTAAAAGTACAATATAAGCAATTCCGCAAATATAGAACAACATATTATAAGAAGTAAGTCCTGCTACTGTTGTTGCTACTGTCGCGCCAAGTACAAATGGTAACATCATCTGTGCGATTGCGATGAAGAATTTGATTCCCATAGTTGCAACGCCCGGTGCTTTGTAAATAATCTCGGAAACTGCCTGATAAATACCTGTGTCAAGGAAGGAGTTTGCAATACCACCAACGATTGCACATACATATGCGATCTGGTATCCACCGTTTGTTCCTGCGTTGAATGCAAGTGCAAGTCCGATCAGGTAGATCGCATAAGATCCACTACCGATTGCTGTGGAGATACGACGTCCAAGCTTATCGGAAAGAGGTCCTGCAAATGGAAGGGCGATCAGACGTCCAAGTCCAAGTGCTGCGGAAATTGCTGTAATTGCCATTGCTTCTACACCCCAGGATGCTGCAAGAGCTTCCTTGATCACTGCCTGTCCTAAAATAGAACATCCGACACCGTGGATGAAATAGTTTAAATAAAGGATCAGAGCGCTAGGTAAATATTTTTTATTCATCTCTTTTCTCCTCGTGATTTTAAAATAAATAGTTTATTCGGTATCCTGTGATTAATCATCGTATCTGATGTTTAATACTTCTTTCATATGCTCGATCGGCATATCTTTTCCTGTCCAGAGTTTGAATGCTGCTGCACCCTGGAATAACATCATTCCAAGTCCGTTCATTGTCTTGCATCCAACTTCTTTTGCCATCTTACGCATGGTTGTCTCAAGTGGAGAGTAAGGTACATCTACAACGATCAGTTCCGGACGGAAGAAGGATTTGTCAGGTACTACGGACATTCCCTCTAATGGTTTCATGCCAACGCCGGTTCCGTTAACGAAGATGTAAGAGTCAGCCATTTCTTCTCTTAATTTTTCTTTGTCATCAAGATCGTAAAGAGTTGCCTTGCAGTTTGTTCTCTCATTGATCTTCTTTACTGTCTCTTCTGCGTTTGCCCAGAATTTATCATGGATGTTGAAAATAGAGATTTCTTTTACACCGTCTAATGCAGCCTGGATCTCGATTGCTGTTGCAGCGCCGCCGGCTCCTGCGATCGTCATTTTCTTTCCGATCACATCGATATCGTTGTCCTTTAATGCCTGCATAAATCCGATACCGTCTGTGATGTGTCCTGTTAATACACCGTTCTCATTTACGATTGTGTTAACTGCTCCGCAAAGCTCTGCTGCCGGAGATAATTTATCTAAGTACTGTCCTACAACTGTTTTATTTGGCATGGAAACGTTTGATCCAACCAGTTTTAATGCACGGATACCTTTTACTGCATCTTCAAGTGTGCTGTTGTCAACTTCGAATGCAAGGTATGCATAGTCAAGTCCTAAGTATGCGAATGCTTCATTGTGCATTGCCGGTGAGCTGGAATGTCTGATTGGGTAAGCCATTAATCCGATAAGTTCTGTGTGTCCTGTAATTCTCTCTGCCATAATTTTTTCTCCTTTTCCCTTAAAAAAAATGATTATGTACGTGATTTATTATGTTGTTATACTCTGGTTCTTAACTCGTCTGCCCACTTCGTTAAAAACTTAACAACCTCTGATAATGATATTATACAACGCTTTTTTTGATACATCCAATGCTTATTTTGTGCTTTTTTAATAGCTTTTTTCTATTAATTGAAGTATAATATACACAAAATCAGCACATCTTTTTTGTAACCCATAGATATTTTCTATTAATTCAAGGAGATTTATGCATGACGCTTAATCAATTAGGATATTTTTACCAGGCAGCGGTGTTACAGCACTTCAATCAGGCCGCAGAAAAAATGAATATTTCAGAGCCAAGTTTAAGCCGTTCCATCAGTGCTTTAGAAGATGAACTTGGGGTAACTTTATTTGAAAAAAGAGGCAGAAACGTGATCCTGACAAAAGCAGGTGAGATTTTTTTAGAACATGCCACGCAGATTTTAGATGATGTGAAACGTGCAGAGAACAAGATGCACCATCTTGCCACCGACGGTGGGCATATCGACATTGCCTATGTATCCCCTCTGGCAAGAGAGTATATTCCGCGCACTGTCCGGAATTTTCTCTCACTTGAGCAGAATAAGAATATCACCTTCAATTTCAATCAGGACATCACATCCGTGAATATTGAAGGCTTAAAAAAAGGTGCCTATGATCTGATTTTTGGCTCCTACTCTGCCAACGAACCCAATATCGAGTTTGTTCCTATTATAAAGCAGGAAATCGTCGCCATCCTCCCAGCCGGTCATCCGCTGAGCCGCAAAGAGGCTTTACAGGCTGCTGATTTTGCCGACTATCAGGTGCTTGGATACAACCGCCACTCCGGTCTTGGCAAGTACACACGCAGTTTCTTCAAAGAACACGGGATTGCACCAAATTTCATCTGCGAATCCCCGGACGAAAACGGAATTGCCTCCCTTGTGGCACAGGGATTTGGGATTGCACTTGTCGCTGACGTTGACACCATCTACCGCGACGACATCTGTATCCGCCCCCTGATTTCAAGCGAATCTTTCTCCCACACCGTCTACATGGGCTATATGCGCGGCAAATACCAGTTGCCGGCTGTCCAGCGGTTCATCGCCTTCGTGAGAAATGTACAGGCGTAACCCGGATTAATGGCTATATCGGAAACCCGGTTATTTGCACGGAAAGATGTAAAACTTTTATTCGCAAGCCAGGGTTGTGACAGAGGGAGTACAGAATGAAACTTGTTCGAGGATTGCGTAAATTTATCTGTGTCACAACTTGGACTGTCAGGTTATGTACATTCATCAATGGACTGCCCGCACAATGTGTCCGCCTATAAAACACTCGCTTTATCTGTCTCTAGCAGGAGTAAATACCAGAAAATCAGCATCGTTTATTGCAGGCTCAAAAGTCAAAAAGGGGGTTGACTTTTGACCTGCTTCTCTGCTGATTTTCTGGTATTAACTCCTGCACGATACAGATAAGAAGTCGTGTGTTTTATAGGCGGACACATTGTGCGGACTGTCCATTTTTGAATGAACATAAGTAATCGTAAAGTCCAAGTTGGGACACAGATAAATTAGCAATTCGAACAAGTTTCATTCTGTACTCCCTCTGCCGCAATCCCGGCTTGCGTAGAAACACTTATTTCTTTCCGTGCAAATATCCGGGCTTCCTTTTCTACATAACGTCCCGGATCACGCCTGTACATCTCTCACCTGCCCTCGGTCTGCTGACAGACGAATTGGATAAATGACTTTGCCACAGGGGAAAGGTAATGTTTTTTCAGGGTAGCGAGATACACCGACCGCTCGTACCCCGGATGGCTGATCTCGAGTGTCTTTAGGTTCAGTGACTTTAAGATTGGGATATCCGGCATGACTGCGATCCCGAATCCCTGTGCGACCAGACCTGCCATACTGGAGTCCTCCTCCATCTCAAAGGCAACCTTCGGGAACTGATTGATCTCCTCAAACATCTGGTCAATGACCGGGCGCAGTCCGCTTCCTTTTTCAAAATAAATCTGCGGGTACGCAATTGTGTCCCGGAGATCTACGCTGCCATGGATAGCAAGCGGATGGTCTTTCGGCACTGCTACAACGAGCTTCTGATTTCCAATTTTCCGAAATTCGATATCCGGTTCTCCCTCCTGATAGGAAGAAAACACGATGTCATATTTATCTTCTTTTAATCCCGCTAAAATATCTCCGGTCGTTCCCACCGTAAAATGAAAGTCGATATGATAATCCGGGTAAGCATCCAGAAAGTTCCGCACCATTTTTGGTGTGAAATTGCTTCCCATTGTATAAATATAGGCCAGATGGATGATACCCTCTTTGCTTCCGTTCAGTTCCCTTGTTCTCTGTACCCCCTCCTCGAGCACTTTTAAAGATTCCTCCACATAAGGAAGAAACAACTTTCCATAACGTGTGAGCACAATATTTCTTCCCTTTTTTTCAAAAAGCCTTGTGCCAAGTTCTTCTTCCAGCTGCGCGATCGCGTGGCTTAAAGACGGCTGCGTGATAGAGAGCATCTGTGCGGCTCTCGTGTAATGTTCTTCCTGTGCTAATATCTTAAAATACTGAAGCTGATTTAAATTCATTGTATGCCTCCATTATTACCACTTTTCTATTTTACCGGATCAAATGCATCTGCTCGATGACCCAGCTTTCCTCTTCCATATGATATTCACTGCCACAATAAGGACATTTTTTCTGCCGTACCGCGTCAAAGCTGCCGCCACAACCCGGACAGGAAACGGATGTGATGGAAAATCCAGGTGCTTCCTGTTTTTCCACATTTCTGCGAAATGTAACATCAATGCAGTCACCGCTCTTTTTCACGTTTCCATGCTCCTCGTAATGGTTTACCCACCAGGTCCGCACCGACATGTGCATAATATTTCCCTCCATGCGGATTCCATTCAGACAGATTCCATTCGTATAAGTCATTTCCAGAATGTCAGAAAAAAGTGGCTCGCGCGCATCTGCACGGTAACAGGCAAGCTCCTCCGGTTTTTCGGCTAATACCGCCATACGCACAAGTGAAACAAGCTGTCCTTCAAATTTGTCAAAAGAAAAATTTTTGTCATAGCGCAGCATTGTGTTTTTGATTTTCCGTTTTGAACTGCCCCATTTTAATATAGGTAAATGCTTCATTCCGTCGTGATCAAAAAGTGTTGCCACCAGACGGATATCCGCAACGATAAATCCAAGAAAACCTCCAACCAGTACCGTAGCAAAATAGCTGGCAAGCAATATGAGGGGCAATGGTTGTCCTCCTCTGACAATATTTGCAATCAACATCACCAGAAATACACCGGACATGGAAAATGTCATCGACTGTCTGAAGATCTGTCCATTTTTTGCGCTGGAATTACTTCTTATAAAGAAAAGATTGATCACTCTTGGAAACAAATCTTTGATCTGAAACACAGTACCACAGTATGGACACCCCTCCCCTAATTTTGAGACAGAATTCACTGCCCCACAGTTTGGACAGGTCACGCGGATGAACTGGGTCTGCGCCTCATTCGGTGAATGTGCCACGATCTCGTACATCGCCATCTCCGTATCCCGCTCATAAACCGGTCCATTCTCATTTTCAAAAGAAAGTTTTCTGGATACATTCTCATACATCATATCCGTTGTGTACCAGAGAGATTTTCTCGATACCTTGCCTGTTCCGTAGCTGGTTCCTTTGGACGGTACAACACTCTCATGCAGTTTCAGTCCCTTTTTGTCCAGACGTTCCTTCTGCAATTTGAGAAAATACGCCGTATCGCCGTCACAGTCCTGCGGTGTAATTCCTTTTTCATACCACAGATTCAATTCCTTTGCAAAACGGTCATACATGCCGCGCCCCTTGTCCCACTCCGGAACAAACTCCTCAAACGCTTTATTGTCTTTCCAATACTTCACAATCCATTTCACACCGACCGCACACAGTACCACCCCGGTTGCCAGAAGTCCGAGTTTCACCACAGATGCAATCTCCATTGTCATAAAGGAAGCTGCCAGCACCCCCGCTGCAATAAACGCTGCTCCTTTGAAAAGTTCTCCTCCGTCTGCCTCGTTCGCAGAATCTCTTTTCTGTGTACTGATTCCCGAAAAAAATGCCATAACATTCCCCCTCTTATTTTCACTTCTTATTTTTCCATAATAAATATACCTCTCAAATTATAAATCAATCTATAGATTTTTTCTATCATTTCCGGACAAAATAACAATTGGACATTTTTATCATTTCCATATAAGTTGAATGTAACGAGAAGGTCACTTTACCTCTCATTTGTTAAAAAATTAACGTCTGCCCACGTTATTGATTCCTCAGATAATATTTCAAATAAGGAGATTATTTTACGATGAAAACCAAATATCCACATATTTTTGAACCAATGACCATCCGCAGAATGACCGTAAAAAACAGAATCGTCATGACACCTATGGGAACCAACTACGGTGAGCAGAATGGTGAAATGAGTTTCCTTCACATTAATTACTATGAGCAGAGAGCCAAGGGTGGTACAGGCCTTTTGATCGTTGAGAACGCAAGTGTGGATTCTCCGCAGGGTTCCAACGGAACGACACAGCTTCGCATCGACCTTGACAATTATATTCCAAGACTTTTCAAATTGTGTGAGAGCGTACACAAACATGGAGCCTGTATTGCGATCCAGATCAATCATGCAGGTGCTTCCGCAATGTCTTCCCGTATTGGAATGCAGCCGGTTTCCGCATCTGATGTACCTTCCAAGGCAGGTGGAGAAATCCCTAGACCTCTGGAAAAAGAAGAGATCCTCCACATTGTAAAAAAATATGGAGAAGCAGCAAAACGTGCGCAGATCTGTGGTTTTGACGCAGTGGAGATCCACGCTGGACACTCTTACCTGATCAGCCAGTTCCTCTCTCCTCTTACAAACAAGAGAACAGATGAATTTGGTGGTTCCGCTGAAAACCGTGCAAGATTTGCAAAATTAGTCATCGAGGAAGTCCGTAAACAGGTTGGACCATTCTTCCCAATCTTCGTCCGCATCAGTGCTGATGAGTTAATGGAAGGCGGTAACACCTTAGAGGATACCTTAGAATACTTACGGTACTTTGAAAAAGAAGTTGACGTATTTGACGTTTCCTGTGGTTTAAATGGTTCTATCCAGTACCAGATCGACGCTAACTACTTACCGGATGGATGGCGTTCTTACATGGCAAAAGCTGTAAAAGAAAAATACGGTAAACCATGTATGACAGTTGGTAACATCCGTGATCCAAAAGTTGCAGAAGATATCCTTGCAAGAGGTGATGCAGACCTTATCGGAATGGGACGTGGACTGATCGCTGATCCTGAATGGGTAAACAAAGTAGAATTTGGCAATGAGTGCGACATCCGTAAATGTATCTCATGTAACATCGGCTGTGCAGGACACCGAATCGGTTTAAACCAGCCAATCCGCTGTACGGTAAATCCAGCCGTCAACACCGGTGAAGATTACATGAAACAAAAAGTGAACAAACCTTGCAACGTGGTTGTCATCGGTGGTGGTACTGCCGGTCTTGAAGCAGCCTGTACCGCAGCAGAAGTTGGATGCACAACTTTCCTGATTGAGAAAAAAGCAGAACTCGGCGGACTTGCTTCCGTAATCTCCAGGATTCCGGACAAAAAACGTCTTGCAGACTTCCCGAACTACATGATCCATCGTGCAAGCAAACTACACAACTTATTTATTTTCAAAAATACAAGTGCAACCGCAGAGTTGGTTAAGAGCTTAAACCCGGATATCATTGTAAATGCAACCGGTTCTGTCCCAACACTTCCTCCGATCACAGGTCTGCATGATCTTGTTGACAAAGATGGCACAAATGTTGCAACTGTATTAAAGATGATCGAGCGCCTGAATGAGTATCCGGAAGACATGACCGGTAAAAAAGTTTCCATCATCGGTGGTGGTGCTGTAGGTCTTGACGTTATGGAATTCTTCACCGAGAGAGGTGCAGAAGTTTCTATGGTTGAAATGCTTCCAATGATCGGTAATGGTCTTGATCCTGTCACAAAATGTGATACAAACGCCAAAATGGCAAAATACCATGTAAAACAGATGACAAACACTGCTTTACAGGAAGTAAAAAATGATCGTTTCATCGTGAAAAATCCAGAAGGTGAGATTGAGGAAGTTCCATTCGATTATGGATTCATCTGCCTTGGTATGAGAGCTAACACTCCTGTTTTAAGTGAAATTGAGGAAGCTTTCAGCGATACAAACGTAGAGATTGTTAATATCGGCGACAGCAAACGTGCCCGCAGAATCATTGAGGGTACGGAAGAAGGTAGAAATATCTTAAACGTACTTGCCCGCCACGATTATTTATAAAATAAACCTGTCTCCCCGGGAGACACTGTCTGCCATCCCCCTTCCTGGCAGACAGGATGAAGTGCCGCAGGGCACCTACAAAAAATCCAACCAGTTTTGTGCTGGTTGGATTTTGTTTATCAAACTCATAGTTGAGTTCTTCATTTTTTTCAATCTTTAAAACATTTTTCACCTTAAAAATTCCTCCATTCTGTGTTATGATAAAGAAAAGATACGAAAACCAATCACTTGCAAAAAGGAGGCATCCTCATGAATATATCCACGAATGCAAGCATAAACACTTATGCAGATTCCGATTATTATAATCATTATAATATCAAAAATTCCGATGATCCAAATAAAACGGATTCCACAAACCGTCCAAGCTCCCCGGAAGAATGCCAGACCTGCAAAAATCGGAAATATGCAGATGGATCCGATGAAAATGTTTCCTACAAATCAGCCGCCCACATTGCTCCGGGTGCAGCCGGAAATGCAGTGCGCGCCCATGAGGGGGAGCATGTATCCAATGCCTATACCAAAGCTTCACAGAACAACGGAAAAGTCATTTCCGCCTCCGTGTCCATTCATACTTCGGTCTGCCCGGAATGTGGACGCACCTATGTATCTGGCGGCACGACAAACACAATGATCAAATATCCGAATGAATCCAATCCCTATCAGCAGGAGCGGAAATCTCAGGACGCTCTGCGTTTCACCGGAAATAATATTGATTATGTTGCCTGAATCTGAAAAGCCGGCAAAAGTATTTCACTTTTGCCGGCCCATTTTTTCGATCAATCCGTTTCTGTTTAGCTGAAGAACAATTTCTTTACATCTTCCACCGGCATATCCTGGCCTGTGTACAGTTTAAATGCTGCAACACCCTGCCATAATAACATGCCTTTTCCACCGATGCAGGTGCATCCTGCTTCTTTTGCTTCCCGCAAAAGCTTTGTCTCCTCCGGATTGTAAACTGCATCTGCAACTACAAGTCCCGGACGGAATGCAGACAGATCTTTCACAACACTCTGGTCATCCATCGGTTTCATTCCTACAATTGTAGCATTTGCAAAAATATCACTGGACTGAATCTCTTCCGTCATTTTTGCTGTATCTGCAATGTCATATACATTGACCACACACTCCGGTACTGCTTTCCTGATCTTTTCTGCGGTCTGCAGAGTTCGCTCGAAAAATGCGTCTTTGATATTGAAAATCGAAATTTCACGTGCTCCGTCTAATGCACACTGTACCTGAATCGCAGTCGCTGCGCCCCCACCTCCGGCTACTGTAATTTTCCTGCCTTTGATCTCAATTCCGAGATCTCTTAAGTTATGGACAAATCCCTCGCCATCTGTAATATATCCGGTCAGTTTTCCGTTATCATTGACAATCGTATTGACTGCACCGATGATCTGCGCCGCCGGGGAAATTTCATCCATATACTTTGCTGCCTCTACCTTGTCCGGCATCGTCACATTGCACCCGCGCATATTGAATGTTTTCATCGCCGCGATCGCATCTTTCACCTTATCTTCTTTTATATCAAATGCCACATAGGCATAATCAAGACCAAGTTTTTCAAAACTGTAGTTATACATTGCAGGTGAACCTGAATGTCCGACCGGTGATCCGATCAATGCCAATAAACCTGTGTGACCTGAAATACGTTTTTCCATGCTAATCCTCTCCTTGTTTCGCTTTCTGTATTTATCAAACATGATATACGTTTTTTTGCGGATTGGCAAGCACTTTTTTCATTTAAAGTATTAAAGTTTCTTTTGTAATATTCCAACAGAACGGACTATCCTATCTTATTACAATACCCTGTCATTTTCTAAAATAAATGGGCTTGCACATTCTCCGGTAGTATCTACATCATAGCACCTCATCAGATATTCCTTTAACTGGTCTCTGTCTTCAAAGCGGATGAGCTGATATGGCAGCTCGAATGAAATTTTTTCAAAGAAAAGAATTTCATTTCCTGTATCCAGCAGCACCCCTGCATGTCCGGCGATCAGACTGTTCTCATTCTCGTCAATATGAGAATGGAGATAAACTGTGATCAGGGACAGCTTACTGTCATCTTCGAATGTCACACCCGCTTTTTTCCAATATTCTCTCTGCACCCCGATCTGCTCCTTCGTATCTGTTGATGCGTCAGTTTTGATCTCAGAGAAAACTGTTTCAAACTTTTCTCTTTCCTCTGCAGTAAAAAGCTCTCCTGCATCAAGAGCAGCTTCATCCAAAAACAAGTATTCTGTATTCCGCTCTCCTGTATCCTGTACCGAAATCAGATCTTTCATCAGTCCAAATGCTGTGATCCTGCAATTGTATCCGATAAAATCCGGATTGTTTTTCATCCATAAATCCTGTATTGCATCAATATCATATTCCGGCATTGTCATATCAAACGATGCATATCCTTCTTCGACAAGTGAAGTGTTTTGTATGGTATCATTGTACTCTTTCACGATTGCCATACTTTTTTGCGCATCTGTTTCTGCTACTCCTGCCTGAATAAGCTCTGTCTCAAATTGCTCACGTACCTGTTCGTCTGCCAGATTGCTGTATGCCGGCAATGACGCTTCTCCACCGCATCCGGTCATTAATAAAACTGCCCCAATAAAACATAAAATTAGTTTTTTTCCCTTCATTTCTATTCCTCTTTCCAAATTAAATGGGTAATTGCGAAACTCCGCATACTCTTCTTTCAATTGTTTAAAATCGACAAAATTTTCTATCAGTTAAAAAAGAATCTCGCCTGCGAGATTCTCCGCCTGCGGCGGGTCGCATATGCGACATGTTTCTTATCCGCCGCAGTGCGATCCTCGCGGAGCATTTTTTATGTAATGGAAACGAAGTTTCCTATTACATAAAAAACCGGGTATACCACAACATAGTATACCCGAATTTCGTTCCGTTAACCGCCAATCTGGCAGTGTAATGACGTATTTTTTTGGATCATTTCCTGAAATGCCTTCATCTGCTCATTGGAAGGCTTCTCTGTATCTCCCATTGGATAGTCTCTGTTCAATCCTTCATATTTTCCCTGACCAAAGTTATGATAAGGCAATATGTGGATCTGTCTGACGCCCGGTAAGGTATCTGCAAACTTCGCTATATCAAGCAATTCCTGCTCTGTAGCATTAAATCCAGGAATAACAGGAACACGGATGATCAGTTCTGTCTGCCCACCGTGGGCTACCCTGAGTGCATTCTCCAACATCCTGAGGTTATCATGACCTGTATATTCTTTATGCTTTTCTGGATTCATATGCTTAATATCCATTAAGTAAGTATCCAGATACGGAAGCAGTGTCTCGATCACTTCGTATTTTGCATAAGCCATACTCTCAATGGCTGTTGATATTCCCAAATCTTTTGCTGCCCTCAAAAGTCCTAATGAAAACTCCGGTTGAAGCGTACATTCACCGCCGGAGAGAGTGATCCCTCCACCGGACTGCAAATAATAAGGCATATCTCTTTCTACTGTTTTCATAACTTCTGCTACAGTCACATCTTTGCCCATAACCTTTGGTTTTCCATTGATCGTCATTGTTTCTACTTCAAAAGACTGTGATTCCGGGTTACAGCACCATCTGCATCGCAACGCACATCCTTTTAAGAAGACTATGGTTCGGACTCCCGGACCATCATGTATGGAATATCTTTGAATATCAAAAATCCTGCCGGATGTATTCAAATATTCTTTCATAACGCATTTTTCCTTCCTATCGATTATCAGCCTGCTCTGTTCTCTTAATGATATCATCCTGTAAAGATTTCGATAACGTAGTAAACAAAGCAGAATATCCGGCTACACGTACGATCAACCCACTATATTTTTCTGGATGAGCCTGTGCGTCTAAGAGAGTTGCACGGTCTACGACATTAAACTGCATGTGCATACCCTGCTGATCAAAGTAACCACGGATCAGAGAAATAAAACTCTCCAGTCCCTTCTCTCCAGCCATAGCTGTTGGATGCATTTTCATATTAAAGAGTGTTCCGTTACTTGCGATCGCATGATCTAATTTTGCAACTGAGTTGCAGGATGCCGTCGGACCACTGATATCAAATCCTGATGTCGGTCCTACACCATCTGCCACCGGAGTATGTGCTAATCTTCCGTCCGGAGTAGCACCGGTCTGTGCTCCTAATGGAACATTGGCTGATACCGGATAGAGACCTGCCTGATACATTCCACCTCTTGGATTTTTGAATGTCTCTAATGGTCTTGTGTAGAAATATGCTGCCTCGCGGGCAAGCTCATCTACTTCATCAATATCGTTGCCGTATTTCGGAAGTTCAAGGATCATTTCATGGATCTCTTCATAACGCTTCCTGACATCTTCCGGTAATTCCATCTCTAATACCTGTCTGATCGTATTCGCTATCACATCAGGTCCCACTTCCTGACCTGCATCTTTTAATCCTCTTGCGACCTGCATTGCAATATCTCCGGCAGTTGTGGCATCCAACCCTTTACCGTAATTCATCTCAAGAGCTTTCTTTAACTCGCCCATGGTAATGCGTTTTTCCTCAAATACCAGCTTCTTGATCGTATATAAAGAGTCTGCCACATTTGCGATACCAAAGCCTTGCGGACCGGTAAAGTTATAAATTGCTCCGCCTTCCTGTGCACTCATTCCCCGCTTGATGCAGTCATCTACCAGACATGACTCAAATGGTAATGGTGCAAGCTTTGCATGAGCATAATCAATTGCATTATCTGCATTTACCATCAATTCGATGTTATATAACATCTGTTTTCTGTATGCTTCCATAAATTCATCAAATGACTGGAAGCTCTCCACATTACCGGTCTGGATACTTGCGATCTCTCCATTGTCATAACCATTGGAAAATACCATCTCCAATGGGCGGCACATATTGAAGAACGCTGCATCGTGCCATCCGTCTGTTTTACCCGGAACCTGCGGTTCTACACATCCGATGATGTTGTAATTCCTTGCCTCGTCCATGGTTGCTCCACGATGAACCAATGCAGGAATGATAACTTCGTCATTATAATAAGCCGGTAAACCGATACCGGTTCTTGTCAGCTCTGCCGCACGCATTAATAATGCCTTGGATGATCCATGCCACACACGGATCGATAAGGATGGCATTGGTAAAAATACATGCTCACTGGCAGTGATGCACATGAACGAAAGATCATTGGTAGCGTCTCTTCCCTGAACTGTCTGTCCACCAACGATCAGGTTCTGGAATAAGGAATATCCCGCAAAACCTTCTGCACTTGCTGCATCACGACATTTATTCAGATCATTTAATTTTACCCAGATACAGTCGATCAGTTCCTGTGCGTACTCACGGGTGAGACTGCCTTCTTTTAAATCCTTCTCGTAATAAGGATACATATACTGGTCAAAACGTCCCGGTGAAATAGAATGTCCACTGGATTCAATCTGTAATACCTGCTGGATGAACCAGAAGGACTGGCATGCTTCCTGGAAGCTTTCAGCAGGGAATTCCGGTACATTTTTACATACTCTTGCAATTGTCAGAAGCTCCTGTCTTCTTGCTGCATCTGTTTCTTTCTCTGCCATCTCTTCTGCCATTTTCGCATAACGGTTTGCATAAGTGATGACTGCATCACAGGAAATCAGGATGGATTCTAAGAAACACATCTTGGTAGAATAATCCGCATCTCCAAAATGGCAGTTCTCCATCTCTTTTCTGACTTTTTCTTTTACACCATTCAGACCGATCGCCAATACGGTTTCATACTGAACTGTTACATGTCCTACACCATTATAAAAATAGTTGCCCGGTGTAAAAAAATTATGTTTCATGGCACGGAGTGTCTCCGGTGCCATATAGGAAGTTGCCAGCTCACTGGTTGTTTTTCCTTTCCAGTAAACATCTGCAGCCAATAACCTCTTTTTTGTTTCCTCTGAAATATAGAATGGATCAGCACTTCTTGTTTCGACTGTTTCGAATTCTGCCTCTAACCATTCATATGAAAATTCCGGATATGTCTGGCATCCTCTCGGTGCGATTGTTGTACTTCCGACAATTAATTCTTCTGGTCTGATAATGATCGGAAGATTCTTTAAAATATGTTCAAAAGCACGTGCTTTGCGCATCACTACCGGCTGACCTTCCGTAGCCTTAAAAGATTCTGTGATCAGTTCCGCTCTTGCCGCTTCAATCTCAGGCATCTTTGCATACAGATGATCTACAAGTCTTTTTATACGATCCGACTTCGCAATTGGAGTACTATCATAATTTCCCATCTCACTGACATTCCTTTCCTTTTGTTCCTGCTATATCAATTGCCTTCTCACTCTTTGTATTGATCTCTAATTCGCCTCGCCTATTTCTTTCGGATAGATGCACTGGATTCCATTCTCTTCAAATGCCTGCATCCATCTTTCATCCGGCTTCTTATCGGTTACGATTACATCCAGTCCGGAAAGTGGGCAAATATTGTAAAAACCTACTGTATCGAATTTTGACGAATCTACTGTCAGGTATACTTTCTTAGCAGACTTGATCATGCTCTGTTTAATACACCCTGTTTCATCATTGCCTTCTGTAACCCCTTTTTGGATATCCAGCCCTTTGCAGGAGAAAAACACCTTATCTGCATTATACTGCTCAATGCTGTCGGCCGCCTTTACTCCCAGAAATGACATAGAGTCTCCTTTTAACATACCTCCGGTCGAGATAATATCCCATTCTGAAATATCCGATAATTCCAGTAAATTCTCAATAGAATTGGTAATGACTGTAAGCTTCTTTTTGTTCTTAATATTCTTTGCAATAAAAACTGCTGTAGTCGATGCATCCAGAAAAATATGCTCCCCATCCTGTATCTCCTGACTGATCAGATCAGCAATCTTTTGTTTTCCGATTGAATTGGATTTCCATCTGACATTAAACGGAAGATCTATACTGCCAATCTCATTAATGACAGCACCACCATAACTCTTTATTACATGTCCGTCTTCTGCCAGCTTCTCTAAATCTCTCCGGATGGTCTCTTCTGAAACCCGGAACTGCCTGCTCAATTCACTTACAATTACCTTTTTATCCTTGTGGACCTGTTCCAGAATCTGTTTTCGTCTTTCCACTGCAAGCATAAATAAACCTCTTTTTTCTGAATTACATGATGTATTTCATAAGTTTGTCAGAAGGACGCGGAATAACAGAACTGTCAAGGAACATTCCTCTGTCACCTGCTTCTGCTTTTGCGTGATCGATCGCTGCCTGTACAGCAGATACGCTTCCTGTAAGAGTCATATAACTCTTTCCGCACATTCCTTTTGCCAATCGTAACTCGATCAGATCGACAATTGCTGTTTTAGCTGCCAGATCTGCTGCCACGATAAGTGCTGCCACATCATATGTCTCTAAAATACCCAAAGCTTCTATTTTCTCCGGCTGTGCTGTACCGTAAATAGCAGGGAAAATAGATTCATGTGGATTTCCTAATACAAAGGTATCCATAACTTTATCAGAATATTTACCTGCTGCCACATCCACAGATGCACGTACTGCACTTAATTCACCTGCAACTAAGATCACAAATTTACCCGGACAGGTTACTTCAGCCTGTAAAATTTCTACATCCGCAGCTTTTGCCATTTCATCAGCTGCCTTAAAACCAGTAGATACTGTTGTGCATTCTACCATACCAATTGCTCTGGCCATAATTCTTTTCCTCTCTTTTTATGGATCTTACTTTCCTTTTACTACTACTTCTCTGTCGGTCACTTTCTGAACTACTCCATCGATAGAGCAATGGATTGCAACACTTAATCCGTCTTTCGGTTCTCCGATCAACTGTCCTTTTGCCACCTGGTCTCCGACACTTACGACCGGTGTTGCAGGTGCTCCGATATGCTGGCTCATCGGGATCTTAACCAGTTTTGTAACCGGTGTTGTATCTTCAAACGGTGCCGGCTTATCATATCTTGCTAAATCTAATCTTGCTGCCAGTCTGTGAACTGGTAACTTTCTTAATTCCCTGTCTTCTAATACCGGTGCCGGTTCAACTTTTTCTACCTTGATACCTGCACCTCTCAGACCGCCTTTAAATTGCTGTATAATGGACTTTGGTGATAATCCCTGCGGACAGGCATATTTTTCACAGATTCCACATCCGCTGCAATATGCTGCATTGATAAACACACTCAGATCACTCAGATCATGATTTGCCACCGCTCTCATGACCTTATGCGGCTCGATCGGATGTCCTAACGCATGTCTTGAACACATATCGGTACAGGTTCTGCACTGACAGCAGGAAGAAGATGCTCTTCTCTTCTCAATGTCAAGATTCTTTTCCATTCTCACAACAACATGATGGTCTTTCGGTAATATAATGATCGCATTTGTTGTCTTGGTAATAACTGTATTCTCTGTTCCAAGACGTCCCATCATTGGACCACCCATCACATAGGCCGGATCCTCAACTGTTATTTTTCCCGCAAGAGAAATCGCTTCTTTTACGGTTGTTCCTAATGGAACACGCACTGTCAGTGGATGATCGATCTCACCGACAATGGATACTAATTTATTTGTTACCGGTATATTAAGATGTACTGCCCTGTACAGGTTGTACATGGTTTCCACGTTATACACCACAACGTTTTCATCTATTGGAAGTCCGCCTGGTTTGATCACCCGTCCGGTGGCTTCATAAATTAAAACTACTTCATCTCCCATTGGATATGCCGCCTTAAGCGCACAGATCCTGACATTAGGGAAGTCTCCGATTACTTCCTCAATTGCTTTGATTGTAGTTACATATTCACTTTTAATTCCAATTACTGCTTCTTTTGCTCCAAAGCTTTCTCTTACTTCATCCAGCATCTGAATGATCTCTTCTGTATGAGTAGCCAGCAACTGTCTGTGAAGCTTTAATAATGGTTCACATTCTACACAGTTTAAAATGACTGTGTCTGCCTTTTCTGTCATCTTCGCATAAGCTGGGAAACCGGCACCGCCGGCTCCCACTATGCCATTATTTCTTGCAATATTTTTCAGTTCATCGATCAGCATATTTATTTACTCCAATCCTGTCCTTCATCAATGATTCCAACAATAGCTGCATCTATTGGTGCATCTGCCATATCACAGCCGATTCTGGCTGCACTGCCCTGTGCGACCAATACGTATTCTCCTATTCCGGCGCCAATGATATCTATTGCAACCAGGCGACTGCCGGTGTTTCTCATGCTTTCAACCGGTTCAACAATCATAAACTTGTTGCCAACTAATTTTTCACTTTTTCTCGTAGAAAACAAGCTTCCCACAACTTTTCCAATTATCATAATAACTCTCCATCGAATTTATGAATTGAAAGCCGGTCTCTGCCTAAAAAACCACAGTCCGAACTCTCTTAAAATATGATTGTCGCTAAATCGTCCTGTTTTACCTGAGAAGCATTCGCCTCATCCGTATCGATATGCATCTCTGTTGTAAAAGACTCGTCTACACGGATCTTTACCTGATCTAATACTACACCTCTCTCATTGCCCACACGTACAGATACAAAATCATTATCTTTTAATCCTGCAGCTGCAGCGTCTGCCGGACACATATGAATGTGTCTTGCTGCTACAATACAGCCTTCATCAAGGTAGATAACTCCTTTTGGACCTACTAAAGCGATCGGTGCAGATCCGGCTGTATCGCCAGACTGTCTGACCGGGGCTTTAATTCCTAATGTACGAGCATCTGTTGCAGAAATTTCTACCTGGGATTTGCTTCTTACAGGTCCTAAGATACGAACATTTTCAATTGCTCTTAATTTTAATCCAACAATTGTACACTGCTCGTTGGATGCAAACTGTCCACCCATTAATTCTTTTTTCTTTGTAAGCTGATATCCCTTACCAAATAACTTTTCTACATCTTCCTGGGTCAAATGGATGTGTCTTGCAGAGATTCCTACCGGTACTTTTACGACAGGTTTATTCGAATTAGTGCTTTCCATTGCCTGTAATACCATTCTGGTAATTTCTTCTACATTATTATAAGAATTCAAGATTCACACCATCCCTTATGTAATAGTCACACAGTCAGAGCTGCCTCTAACTGTGTGCATATGAAATGTTACTTATTTAACTGTTGGTAAAATCATCTCTACATCGCCGTGTGGTCTTGGGATTACGTGTGTAGCTACTAATTCGCCTAATGTACCTGCACTGCTTGCTCCGGCTTCTACTGCAGATTTAACAGCTCCTACGTCTCCACGTACCATAACTGTTACTAATCCGGATCCAATCTTCTCTGTTCCTACTAATGTTACGTTTGCTGCTTTGCACATTGCATCTGCTGCTTCAATTGCTGCTACTAAACCTCTGGTTTCAATCATTCCTAATGCTTCTAATGCCATAATTATTTCCTCCTATTTTATCTTTTTATTTGTCTTCAGGTACAAAATCCGGTGGATCCTGTCCGAGCATTTTAGGATCGGACGAAGGTTCCGGTTTTCCTTTAAAACGGCTGGCTGATAATTCAACCATTTTCACAATTTCAGGATGTGGATTTGGAAGTATTCCAACAGATACCGGCTTCTTGATCGCATTTGTGCTTGCTGCCTCTATCGACTGTCTGACTGCTTCCACTTCACCTTCAATCACCAATGTAACCAATCTGCCACCCAGCTTACGCTCCCAGGTTGCCAGCGATACATCTGCCGCTTTACACATGATGTCAAGTGCATCTGTTGCAGCTACAACACCCGTGATCTCCATGAATCCATATGCATTACCCATGTCGATTCTCCTTTAATCTGTCCGGCAGTTCTCATCTGACGGACAGCACGTTCTTATTTCTTAGCCTTTGAATTTTGGAAGGATTTTTTCAACATCGCTGTGTGGTCTTGGGATTACATGTGTAGCTACTAATTCGCCAAGTTTGCTTGCTGCTGATGTTCCAGCTTCTACAGCAGCTTTAACAGCTCCTACGTCTCCACGTACCATAACTGTTACTAATCCGGATCCGATTTTCTCTGTTCCTACCAAAGCTACCTCAGCTGCTTTTGTCATTGCATCTGCTGCTTCGATTGCTGCTGTAAGTCCTCTTGTTTCAATCATTCCTAATGCTTCCTGTGCCATTATAATAATCCTCCTTAAGATTTCTATCTTGTAATTATGTTATATGATTTTTTAGTTTTTATCAAGTGCGCTGACCGTCAACATTTTCTCTGTGTCCGCTGTAGGTCTTGGAATAATATATTTGGATACAATACCTGTATGAGCCGCTGCGACTGCCTCTGCTGCCCGCATTGCCTCCTCCACATCAGCGATACTGCCTCTGAATTTGATAGTGACCAAAAGTGGTACCGGTAAAGCATCTGCATTTGCCGGTTTGTTCTTGTCAAATACCTGAAGGTGTACATTTGCTGCCTTACATCCTGCATCTGCTGCAAGGAAAGCACAAACAAGCCCAAATACCTCTAACAAACCTACCGCTTCCTGATTGTCACGTGTTGTCAGATTTTCCATGATCTATCCTTTCCGAATACCCTATTTATTGACAACCGCAATTTTAAGTCCAGTCATTTCCAGGTTCTTCTTTAATGCTTCGTTAATTTCTTCTAATGGATATTTGTCAGTAATTAAGTCTGCCATTGGAAGTCCGATGCCTTTTGCTCTCTTTAAGAAATCGAATGTAGTTGCATAATCTCTTAAAGTGTATACCCAGGATCCTACTAATGTGATCTCTTTTGAACATAAGTCAAAATGTGGATTAATCTGTGCATCACCACCGTTGATGAAGAATCCCAATTCACAAAGTCCTCCACCATTGCGGATGAATTTGTAAATGTTAGCGTGTGCTTTTGGATTTCCTGTACACTGGAATGCAAAATCTGCCAGATGTCCGTCAAAGGAATCTTCTACTGCTTTTGTCAGCTCTTCAATTCCTTTATGTTCCATAAAGTTGACTGTCTTTGTTGCTCCCATTCTTAAAGCAAAATCAAGTCTTGCCTGGTTGCCATCTACTGCTGTAATGTTTTCAATACCCATTGTACGGAGAACTGCGATACAGATCAAACCGATCGGTCCGCATCCCTGAACAACTACGCGGCTGTTAAAACGAAGGATTCCGGTTGTCTTTGCTCTTTCTACTGCATGAACTAATACAGCACAAGGCTCGATCAGGATTCTGGAATCTAAGTCTAAATCACTTACATTAAATACTGTAGATCCACCACGTACTAAAATGTAATCAGAGAACCAGCCGTTCAAATGAATATCATCATCCGGAAGTAATCCGTAAACGTCGGCTCCTCCTACGTTCTGTTTGTTCAGATCGAACATTGTAATATCCGGGTTATCTTTGAAGATCATACAGGTAACAACTTTATCACCAAGGTGAAGATCTTTTCCTGCTGAGTCTTTCTTAACATTTTTACCCATTTTAACGATCTCGCCGGTTCCTTCATGTCCTAATGCAACCGGGATCAGGCTGAATGGATCTCTTTTAAATTCGTGTGCGTCTGTACCACAAACACCACAACCTTCTACTTTAACAAGGATATCATCATCCCCTACTTCCGGCATAGGAAATTCTTTAATCTCAAATTTCTCTAACTCAGTAAGCATAGCTACATGTGCGGTAGAAGGAATTCCGGTTCCGGATGCCTTAGCTGCCGGTGCTGCACCTGCAGTACTTCCAGACATCTGATCCAGGATCTGTCTTACGATTAATTCAACATCCTGCTCTTTTACTGCCATTTTTATTCTCTCCTTCTCTTATCTGATGCAAAGGCTGTCTGACATTGTACAACGTCTGCTCTTTGTAAAGCTGTGTGCAGCTGTTAAACCTTCTCCGGTTCTGGAAGCAATTGTAAATGTACAATAGCCTTCTCCACCGAATCCTAATGCTGCATAGCTTGGTCCATTTTTAACTAAGATAGCTGTATCCAATGCTCTTGCATAAGTAGTGATGTGATCCACATTCTTGGAATGGATATGAGCTGAATGACGGTTGCCATGCTCTAACCATACTGCTGTCTCCACACCTTCTTCGAAAGATTTCACACGAACCATGCCTAAGATAGGCATCATTAATTCTTCTGCAATCAATGGATGTTCTTTCTGTCCTTCAAATACGATACAACGGATTTCCGGTCCTACATTTACACCTACCATAGCTAAAAGTGTCTGTGCACTTCTTCCAACACATTTTCTGTTTAATGCTCCCTTTGGTGTAAATACTGTCTGGACTAATTTATCCTGGATTTCTTTGCTTGCCAGATAGCAGCCGTTTTCAGAAATCATGTAGTTCATCAATTCATCTGCAACGCTGTCTACTGCAACGATCTCTTTCTCTGCGATACAAGGAAGGTTATTATCAAAAGTACATCCGTTCACGATGTCCTGTGCCGCCTTTCTGATATCTGCTGTTTCATCTACTAATACAGGTGGGTTGCCAGCACCTGCACCGATTGCTCTCTTCCCTGAAGAAAGTACTGCTGTTACTACTCCAGGTCCACCTGTTGCTACTAATAAATGAATCGATGGATGTTTCATCATAATCGCACTTGTATCAAGTGTCGGAGCTTCCACTGTAACTGCGATATTATCAGGACCGCCGGCTTCAATAGATGCCTCGTTGATCATGTTGATCGTATAAATTGTTGTTTTCTTTGCATTTGGATGTGGGTTAAATACAACTGTATTTCCACCTGCAAGCATTCCAATACAGTTACAGATAACTGTTTCAGATGGGTTTGTTGCCGGTGTAATGGCTCCGATCACTCCGAAAGGTCCCATTTCTACTAATGTAAGTCCCCTGTCACCTGACCATGCAATTGTGCTGATATCTTCTGTACCAGGCACTTTATCTGCGGTAAGATGATGTTTGAGGATCTTATCCCCCACATTACCCATTCCTGTTTCGTTAACACCCATGTTTGCTAAAATTTCTGCATTTTCATGTGTTTTTTTACGGATCAGGGAAATGATCTGTTCTCTCTGATCTAAGGTCATGGTGCAAACTTTCTTCTGTGCTTCGATAGAAGCATTGATTGCATCATTCATATCCTTAAACACACCATGCATACCGGATACGCTTCCGGAAATCTGCATATTTGCCATGACTTTCTGTACGATGTCATGTACCATGCGTTCATCTACAGACACTTTATTACCTCCTTCAATGCGGATGCCCCATAGGCTGCCAGGTCTGAATCCTCCTGTGCACTGCCGCCAGAGACCCCAAGGGCACCGATCATGGTCTTACCGACCATTAGCGGTTCTCCGCCTCCTAAAATCATTACTTTGCCATTATTGCTAAACTGTAATCCATACAGATCCTGTCCCGGCTGGCAAAGTCTGGACAATTTTGCCGTCGACATCTGAAATGCTGTAGAAGTATAAGTTTTATTCACTGCAACATCGAAGCTGCCATGATAAGCACCATCCATGCAATGAACAGCGATAGGTCTTCCTGAAGCATCCGATACAGCAACAACGACAGCAAGTCCCATTTCTGCTGCTTTTTCTTCTACAGTCTCTATTAACTTCACTGCCAGTTTTAAAGACATAACCTCTTTTACGATGGCGTCGCCGACAATATTGTTAATTATTTTTTCCAGATTATTTTCATTCATATTATTTTAAAGATTCTAATACTTTTTTAGTAATAGCTGCTACTAATTCCTTGTTATCATCAACCTGTGCAGAAGAGCTGCATCCGCCACCACAGTTATGGCAGTTTTCTTTTCCTTTGTTCTGGCAAAGGTTTGCAGGATGACGTCCCGGAAGTCCCATTTTTCTTCTGATCTCATATAATTTAGCGATCTGTTCTTTATCGAATTCTTTTGGTCCGCCAAGCTGTTTTGCTTTGTATAATAACTCAGCATAGAACTCAACAGATTCCATCTTCATATATGCAGCCATAAGGTCTGTAGACCATGTCAATGCACCGTGGCTCTCTAACAATACAGCATCAAAGTGCTCTAAGTATGGCTCAACTGCATCCGGAATCTCCATTGTAGAAGGTGTTCCATAAGGTGCGATTGGAACACATCCTAATGCGATAACTGCTTCCGGCATGATCGGCTGTGTTAAAGGAATACCAGCAATTGCAAAGCTTGTTGCAAATGTTGGATGTGCATGAACTACAGCTCCTACGTCAGGTCTCTTTGCATATACTCTCATATGCATCTTGATCTCAGATGATGGCTTGAATCCTTTGTTTGCCTGGATCACATTACCCTGTGCATCTACTTTGCAGATGTACTCCGGTGTCATAAATCCTTTGGAAACGCCTGTTGGTGTGCATAAGAATTCATTGTCGTTCAGTTTTACAGAGATGTTACCATCGTTTGCTGCAACCATGTTACGGTCATAAATTCTCTTTCCTACATCACACATCATTTTTTTGATTTCGTATTCGTTCAGTGCCATTTTTTGTTCTCCTTTTTGGTTTTTATTTATTTGATTATTTTATATCAGGATATAAAATAACAGTTCGGATTTAATTGGTCCCTTCTTCCCAGGGCATTACCTCTCCCGGTTCCCGGAGGTATTCCAAAATATCAGAAACTCCTTCACCGGTCTTGGAGTTCACATAGAAAATTGTCTTGCAGCCGGCATTCTGTAACCATCTGGTCGCAAGTTCGGTATCTGCATCTTCTTTATCGATCTTGGTCACGATCCCTATCACATCCCGGTTCACCATGCAGGTGATATTCGGCGGATATAAGGAAAACGGTTCTGTCGATGATGCCAGAAGTCCTACCACATCAGCTTCGTAAGAATATAACGCCAATGCTCTTCCAAGCTTTCCTGTCTGCAGATATTCCCCCGGTGTGTCTATGATCACGTCATAATGATTAATGTACTGTGTCTTCTTATATGTAATCTTCTCACCCCGAAGTGCCTGTGTCAGGGTTGTCTTCCCTGCTTCACTGCGTCCCATTAAAATGATTTTCTTCATATATATCACTTACGTGCGGGTTACAGGTGTGACTGCGTACCCCAGCGTATTCTCCACATACTGCAAAATCGCCTGAATCGATGCCTCTACTTCTGACACTGTGCCTGTCACGATCACCGACCCCGAAAATCTGTCTACAAACCCAAGCTCTACACCGGCTGATTTAATTCCTATATCTGCCATGATGATCGCCGTCTCTGCCGGGCTGACCGTCAGCACTCCGATCGCTGCCTTTGCATATTCCACAGCAGGATTCAATCCCAGCTTCTGGTAAAGTATCGGATCCGGGTTGGCAATGATATGTGCCAAAGTAATCTGTTTACCAGGAACTAATTCCTGTATGATCCTTTGTTTGTTTTCCATGCTTCGTCCTCTCTTATCCCAATGACAGGATTCTCTTTATTCCGATACTATGATTATATTATGGTTTATTTATAAAGTCAACAGAAAACAACATTTTCTTTTGATTATTCCTCTTTATTTTTCATTATACATTATGTTTTATGTTGTTTTCACGCTTATTTTTAGTTGTTTTTATTGTTTTCTTCTTGTTTTATCTTTGTTTTTTCAAATTTCATATTGGAAAATAGTTTTTTATAGGTTATAATTATGGTAAAGTTTTTTGTTTTATCCAGATTTATTGTCAGATTTTATAAGTCAAATATTGTTTATTTATATTTTCTTGTAATATCGCACAAATTTGCAGTGTATTTTCAGAAAGGTTTCTTTATGATAAATAGTAATACTTTTTCAAATTTTAACAGTAAATATCCCATTTATGCTGATTTGCACACGCACAGTATCAGCAGCGGACATGGTTCAGAAGACACCATCACAGACATGATCCGGTGCGCTTCCGAATCAGGACTTTCTCTTTTCGGCATTTCCGATCACGGTCCTGCCACTTCATCTTCTGCAAAGCCTTCTTATTTCCAAAGCCTGAAATTGGCAGACCGGGATCGTTTTGGAATCAGAGTGCTTTATGGTGCAGAATTAAATATTATAAATACCTCAGGCGATGTTGATCTGGATGATGAGATCTTATCCGCATTAGATTATGCGATCATCAGCATTCACCCACCGATTTTCAAGCCTTACCATGATAAAGATCTCTCCTCTGCATATATCCGCGCAATGGATCATCCTAAAGTCCGTTTTTTAGGGCATATTGATGATGCACGTTTTCCGGTAGATTTCGAATACCTGCTTGAGATTGCCAAAGAAAAACATGTTTATCCGGAAATTAACAATGGTTCTCTCATGCCGGACGCTTACCGCATAAACGGTCAGGAAAACTGCCGCAGGATTTTAAGCATATGTAAAAAGCTGGATCTTCCTGTTCTCCTCTCCAGCGACAGCCATGGCAAGAAAAACATCGGAAATATGCAGTATATTTTTCCTCTGTTAGAAGAACTTGATTTTCCTGCTCATTTAGTTTTAAATTCTGATTTATCCGTTCTATCAGAAATTATCCGGTAGCTGTTTCTTCTATATATACTGTTTTTTCGTCCTATTAAAGAATTTCATTTTGTAACAGCAAAAAGGAGCATCGCTTATCACTGTCCCCAGTCATTTTGCGATACTCCTTTTATATTTGGCATTAATTTAGAAGAAATAAATAGGCATTGCGTCTCCAACACCAAAGGTTTCATTTTCTTCCGGTTCACGATCCAATACCTGATCGGATTTCTGATACTCGATCATCTGCATCACTTCTTTTGAAGTTCCGGAAATCACTTTACTTGCCGTTACAACTTTTGTTTTCGCTGTCGTTTTTGCTGTTGTTCTTTTTGTTTCTTTTGGTACTGATGTATTGTCTGCTGCTTTTGATGCTCTGGCCATACTTCCTTTACCTACTGCCATATTCCATGACCTCCCTTGCTAATTGTTGAAATTCCTTTGCGCTTCTTGTACTCTTCTTGTATACCGAAACCGGTACAGAGTTATCCTGTGCCCACTCGACAGAAGTATCAACATGGATGAATGTTTCAAATACATTTATATTATCATAGCCTGCCAGGATTTCTCTCGTCTGCTTATAATAATTCTTTCTTTCATCTACTTTTGTGATCAGTACTCCCATAATCTTTGCTTCTGTCATTTCAGAGATTCCATTTAAAAAATCAAACATATTTGCCAGTCCGAACAATCCCCATGGGGACGCCTCCACAGGAACGATCACGTAATCTGCTGCGCATAAAATATTGATTACCCACGTTCCAAGAGTCGGAGGCGCATCGATCAGGACATAGTCATAAAGTTCTTTTTCATAAATGCTGCGCAAGCACTTTTTCAACACATACTCTCTCTGTATCATTGTAAAAAGCTCGTATTCTATCTGGCTCATCAAAGTCGAGGACGGAATCAGATCCAGATTCTCATATGGCGTATGTACGATATATCCACTTAAATCCCGTTTGTTTTTTATTGCGTAGTATAAATTCTCCTCACATTCCGCCATTTCAAGAACCCGTTCTTCATCAAAGAAGGAGAGTGAGAGATTTAACTGCATATCTCCATCGATCAAAAGAACTTTTTTCCCTGCACATGCCAGTTCGAATGCTAAATTAGCACATGTTGTCGACTTTCCGCTTCCCCCTTTGTTGTTTGTAAAACAGATCGTTTTTGTTTTACAGCCTGCCATTTATCTTACCATGCCTTCCTTACTTTACAAAATATTATTTCTTTTAGTAGATTTTAATCTCAAAAGAATCAGCAACACAGTTTCTTGCTTCTTTTAAGTCTGCAAATGTTCCATCTTCCAACATCTGAGACAAAATATTTCCGATAGCAGTTGCCTCACCAGGGCCTGCATGAACTCCCACTCCTGTATATTTTGCAGTCAGTTCATTCAGATATGCCGCATTGGAACCACCACCGATAATATTGATCTTGTCATATTTCACGCCTGTGATCTTCTGGATTTCCTCCAGCTTCTCAGCATAGCATTTTGCCAGAGAATTATAAATCACGCTTGCGAGTGCCGGTAACGTCTCAGGAACCTCCTGATTCGTTTTTCTGCAATAATCTTTTACTGCCTCCACCATATCATCAGGAGAAAGGAAGCTTGAATCCTGACAGTCAACAACTGTCTGGATTGTCTCATGGGAAGCCTGTTCGCACAAATCACCATAAGACATATCCGGAGCCAGCTGGTTACGTACAGACTGGATCATCCAAAGTCCCATAATGTTAGCAAGATAGGTAATCTTTCCGCCATATCCGCCTTCGTTTGTGAAGTTTGCCTCTTTACTCTTTGGTGAGCAGTTCGCTTCCGCCATTTCCACCCCCATTAATGACCATGTTCCCGAACTGATATAACAAGTATCTTCCGCATTGGTAGGAATTGCCATAACTGCAGATGCCGTATCGTGTGTAGGTGGCAGTACTACCTTACAATCATATCCTACTAATTCCCTCACTTCATCCGTCAGGTTTCCGATCGTTGTACCCGGCATCAATACCTTCTGGAAAATTCCTCTTGGGAATCCCAACATATCGATCAGTTCATAATCCCAGTCTTTTGTTACAGGGTTTATCAACTGGGAAGTTGTCGCTTCTGAATATTCCTGTACTTTCTTTCCGCTCAATTTAAAATGGAAATAATCCGGGATCATCAGCATTGCGTCTGCTTTTTCCAGATATTCCGGATGTGTCTTTTTCACTGCCATCAGCTGATAAATCGTGTTATAGATCGCTTTCTGGATACCGGTTCTTGCATATAGATCATCTTCTGAAATGATCTTATATACTTCCTCATCCATTCCCTCTGTTCTGTGATCGCGATAACCAACTGTCTGTCCAACAATATTATCTTCTTTGTCTAAAAGTACAAAATCAACACCCCATGTGTCAATACCTACACTTACCGGAATTTTGCCGATTTCTTTACATTTTTTCATTCCGGCAATAATCTCATTGAATAATCTGTCAACGTCCCAGCAAAGCGTTCCATCTACATGATCCATTCCATTCCAGAAACGGTAAACCTCTTCTAATACGATCTTGCCATTTTCAACACTGCCTAAAATATGTCTTCCGCTGGAAGCCCCAATATCAATCGCCAAAAAATATCTGCTCATATTTCCCCCATTTTTTAAAAAATCCCGAATATTTTTTCTCTAAATGCCTTGTATAATGTCTCGTAATCCGTATAACCTATTTTGCTATTTTTGAAACTGCTGCCCCATGTCTCGCACAAGGTGTCCGCAAGCAGTTTTGCATATTCATGGTTTCTCTTCAGAATAGCTGGGAACACATAATAGATCATGAAAAAATTAAGATCCGCCTGTACGGTACCCTTTATCTTTCCTTTCACTTCATATCGGCTCTTTACAGCTTCCACAAACACCTCTGCAATCTCTTTTGCCGCTGTTTCCGGATCACCTTTATCCAAATAAGCTTCCATCTCCAAAAAATAGGCTTCATTTGCCGCCATAAAGTTTTCCATGTTTTCTTCATACTTCTGTTTTTTCAGCCTTCTCATCTTCTTTTCCATATCATCAAACATGGATTCAACCTGATATAACATAAAATCTGTCCCTCGCCTTCTGCTGCATTTCCCTTAATTTATATCCGGGAAGAGAGCAAAAGCCCTCTCCCTTTTTATCATCCGGATTTTAATCCACTACAACACCCTTCTGCAACATAATATTTGCATAAAGAGCTGTTTCACCGGTTGCAATGACTGCATACACTTTCTTTGCTTCATCATAGAACGCAAAACGTTCAATATTTCCAACTGCGTCTGCGCCTCTGTCATCGTATTTTGCAATGATCTCTTTATATGTATCCCAGATTGGTGTTTCAACGTTATCACCCGGCATTACTTCCATAAGATTTACAGGTTTCTCAACATAGGTATCCAATGGGAATACCTGTAAAATGGCATCTAAAATTTCCGGAACGCCATGTCCGTCGCAACGGATAACGATTGCATCTTTACCCATAGATTCTGCCGGGAAATTTCCGTCAGAAATAACCAGTCTGTCACTATGTCCCATTTCTGCTAAAACTTTTAATAATTCAGGTGAAAGAATTTTTGGAATTCCTTTTAACATTTGTATACCTCCCATAGTATATATTATTTTCTATTATAATACAATTTGCACAACAAAAAAAGTGTTCGTTGTACTTATTTTATGAAATTTTAATACAATTTGTTGTTGCCGTGTGAACAGTAACTACAAATTCTGTATTTCTGAACCCATACTGTCAAAAAGGGACCGGATAAATCCGATCCCTAATTTTTACTTATTCACTTTAATCCATCAGAGATACAGATTAGTCGTAAAGGTTTGGAGCGATATCTTCGTCTTCCATATTGTCTGCATTGTACCAGTAACCATCCATAGGGATATCTTCTACTGTTTTACCATTGCAGACATCTACTAATGTGTAGATAGTTTTGTAACCCATCATTAATGGAGACTGTGTTACAGAACCGATTAATTTGCCATTGTTGATAGCAGCTTTCTGTGGTGTACCAGCATCGAATCCAACACCGATGATTCCTTCTGCAGGATCTGTTGCTAATTTGTTTAATGTTTCGTTAGCTGTGATAACACCTTCAGCTGTTGTCTGGTTAGAACCAAAGATAGCGATTGTATCAGCTTTTGACATGATCTTGTTTGCTTCTGTAGCTGCTAAGTCTACAGTTGTCTGAGCTGGAACACCTACTTCGATGATAACTTCTGCTGTTTTCTCATCACCCTTGTCAGAGCAGTTATTTACATAGAACTCATTACCAACTACTGCAACTTTTTTGCCATCTGCTGTACAAAGTTTGATCATTTCATCAATGAAACCAAGTCCACGTTCCTGAATGTTAAGAGCTGTAGCATCCTGGTTAACTTCACCAATTCTAACTGGTTTGTCTGCTGTAGCTGCTGCAACAACATCTTTGATCACCGGATACATATTTGTAGCTGCGCACGCACCTGCTGCTTTGTTATCTGTTGCAACAGTTGCTACTACAGATCCTTCTGGAGCATCAGATACACCTGTATCAAAACAAACTACCGGAATACCAGCATTTAAAGCTGCTGTAAGGGAGTCAAGTACGGATTTTGTATCACATGCTGCCAAACCAATTCCGTCTGGAGCTTTCTGGATAGCATCGTTTAACATCTGTACCTGATCAGCGATATCAGATTCGTTTGCTGGTCCGTTAGCATTTGCTGTAACACCTAATTCTCCACAAGCTGTTTCGATACCTTTAACAGCTGCCTGCCAGTATGTAGCCTGGAAACTCTTTACGATCACTTCGAAGTGATAATCGCCACCTGCTGTCTCAGCCGGTGCTGCTGCTTCCTCAGTAGAAGCTGCCGGTGCTTTTGTGTCCGGTGTAGTAGCTGGAGTTTCCTCATTAGTTCCTCCACATCCTACCATTGAGAGTGTCATTGCTGTACCAAGTACAATTGCCAAAATTCTCTTTTTCATTTTTTAATTCCTCCTTTAGGGTTTAAATGATCTATATGAAGTCCGCCGACATCATATCATAAATAATTTATTTTTTCTTTTTTACAACATCGATCAATACAGCGCCGATTAAAACAAGACCTGTAAAAATCTGCTGCCAGTTTGCCTGTAATCCAATGAATGGCAAACCAACTTTCATAAGTGTAATGACTAAAACACCAAGGAATGCTCCTGTGATCGTACCAACACCACCGCTGGCAGATACGCCTCCGACAATCGCTCCACCGATAGCATCCAGCTCGAATCCTGCTCCTGAACCCGGATAAATTGTTACGTATGTTGCTGAATATGCAATTGCTGCAAGTCCGGCAAAGAAACCGGAGATCACATATGCAAACACATGATAAAATTTAACATTTACACCAGCTAATTTTGTTGCTTCTTTATTACTTCCGATAGCAATTGTATAACGTCCGATCTTCGTATGTTTTAATATAAAATTCATAAGAAGAACAAGCACTACAACAACTACAATACCAATTGGAATTACCTTTCCATTTACCGTAAACCTGAAAATCTTTCTGAACCATCCTTCCGGCTCTAAGGAAGACGGCCAGGAAACACCAAATCCGCCACTGAGCAAAGAACCTAGACCTCTTGTTATCATGCAGGTACAAAGAGTTGCAAGGAAAGGTGGCAGATCCATAATGGCTACCAGAAAACCATTTAAAGCACCGATCAGAATACTGAGTACCAGACATGCGATCAATGCTACCACTACAGGCACATCTTTGTGTACGATCAGATATCCACCGAACAGGGAATAACAGATCAGGCCTGTACCAATCGAAAGATCTACACCGCCGGTGATCAATGTGAATGTTACTCCGATCGCCATAAGCGCAATGTAGTAAGACATATCTAATACGCTTACAAATGTTGAATAAGTTCTAAACGTAGGACTAAGAATACTGAAGAGTGCAACCATCACAATGATGATGCCGACTACCATGGCTTCACGTCCATTTATTTTACCAAAGTTTGTTTTCTTTGACATCTTCCTTCTCCTCCTAATCGATCTCGCGAGTTGCAAGATTCATAATTTTTTCCTGAGTTGCTTCCGCAATACCAATCTCACCTGTTTTCTTGCCTTCGCACATAACCACGATACGATCGCTCATACGCAGGATTTCTGTCATCTCAGACGAGATCATAATAATGGATTTACCTTCTGCCGCCAATTTGTTCATTAATTTATAAATCTCATTCTTGGCACCTACGTCAATACCTCTTGTAGGCTCATCGAAAATAAGGATATCACTATCACGGGTCAGCCATTTTGCAATAACTACTTTCTGCTGGTTACCACCAGATAAGTTCACAACTAATTGATCCACACTAGGAGTTTTTGTTGCCAATGCATCTACATATTCCTGTGCCACTGCCGCTTCTTTCTTCCTGTTAATGAAAATACCTCTCATAAACTGATGTACAGTAGCCATTGTCGTGTTTTCAGCGACAGTCTTCTGAACAGCTACTCCGTACCGCTTTCTATCTTCTGAAAGATATCCGATACCACACTTAACAGCATCTTGTGGACAGTTGATCGTCACTTTCTCACCGTTAACATATATATCTCCGCTCTCTTTCGGATCTGCTCCGAATAAAGCTCTGGCTGTCTCTGTACGCCCCGCTCCCATCAGACCGGAGAAACCAAGGATCTCACCCTTGTGAAGTTCAAAGCTTACATCCTGCACCATCTTGCCTGCATTCAGATGTTCTACTTTTAACACAACCGGTGCATCCTCCGGCACGGCACTTTCTGTCTTAGGATCTTCGTAAATAACACGACCAACCATCATGTTGATGATGTCTTCTTTTGTACATTCATTTGTGATCAGTGTTCCAACATATGTACCATCTCGCATGACTGTAACACGGTCTGTGATCACTTTGATCTCATCCATACGATGTGATATATATACCATCGCAATGTCTTTTTTCTTCAGATCCCTGATGATTTTGAACATTTCTTCAATCTCTGCCTCTGTAAGTGCTGCGGAAGGCTCATCAAAGATAATTACCTTTGCATCAAAGGAAACCGCTTTTGCAATCTCACACATCTGCTGTTTTCCGACTGTCAAATTGGACATTTTTTCCTTTGGATCAATGTCCACGTTCAACCTATCGAACAATTTCTTTGCTTCTTCATTCATCTTCTTATCATCGATTGTAATTCCTTTCTTGAATTCACGACCGATAAATAAGTTCTGTGCCACTGTTAAATGACCAAGCATGTTCAGCTCCTGATGCACGATCACAATGCCTGCATCCTGCGCTTCTCTTGTATTTTTGAATTCAACTTCTTTTCCTTCATATGTAATAGTACCGGAATCTTTTTTATAGATACCTGTCAATACTTTCATCAATGTGGATTTACCAGCACCATTTTCACCCATCAGAGCGAGAACTTCTCCTTTTCTCACTTCCAGATCGACATGATCCAATGCATGGACACCAGGGAAAGATTTATCAATACCTTTCATTGTTAAAATAATATCACCCATTATTCTTACCTATCCTTTCTTCGTACTATCACTAATTCTTTCTACGTCTTGCAGATACGTCTGCATAAACAGCTGCAATAACAATAATTCCTGTAATAATGAACTGATAGTCTTTTGAGAATCCAAGAGCAAGAATACCCTGTTGTAACAGAGAGATGATAAGTACACCAATTACAGTACCGCCAATAGATGCCAAACCACCCGCCATGGATGTACCACCCATTACACATCCGGCAATCGCTTCATTGTTATACTGATCACCATAACCAGGCTGTACAGTTGTGTAAGCGCCAACATAGAAGATAGCTGCTATACCAACCAGAATTCCACAGATAACATATGCCAGCATTTCCCATTTCTTTACATCTACGCCAGAAAGTCTGACTGCTTCTTTATTACTTCCAAGGCAGAGGATATAACGACCAGCCTTTGTCTTGTTTAATACAACTCCACAAATAATTGCTGCAGCGAGGAAAATAATAAGTCCTGTCGGAACATTTCCTGCTTTTACAAAATTTCTATACCAGCCATTAGCATCTGAAGACTGTGGCCAGCTCACAGACTGTGTTTTTGTAAATACAGCTGCAATACCTTTTGCAATGTTCATGCTTGCCATTGAAACAATAAATGGTGGTATTTTCCAGTATGCTACAAGATATCCGTTAAAAATACCAAATAGAAGACCGATCACCACGCTTAAGATCAAAGCAGCAGCCATTGGTATTCCATGTGTCAGAAAACTGTAACCAGACACCAATGCACAACAGAACATTACTGGTCCGATAGAGAAATCAATACCGCCTGTTGCAATAACGAATGTTACTCCCAGGGAAAGGAATCCCAGAAAATAAACATAGTTCATTGTGTCCATGATACGGGACATTCCAAAGAACTTTCCTCCGGTCAGTAATCCAAATGATAAGTACATTACCAGCATTACAAGAACCAGAATAATTCTGTTAAAGCCCACTTTTTTTACAAATGCGTTTTGTTTAATTTTTTCCACTTACTTTTACCTCCATAGTTGACTGCATAACAAAAATCACATGCCCCAACTCGCTTTTATTGTTAATAGTATATAATCAATTTGGCTTTCAGTCAAGGAATTGCCGACATTTTTCACAAATATGAGCTAAGTAATGAATATATTTTCATTTTTTTGCACAATACGTTATATTTTATTTTTTTAGCAAATATTCTTGTTTTCATGTCACGCATATTGTACAATAACCGGGTACGAAATAATCTATAAAATTATTACGGAGGTTATTATGAAACGATTACGAAAATCTGTCATTCTGCTTTTCCTCATTGCAATGTGTCTTTTCATCTGCAGCTGTGGACGATCCCCAAAAGCCGAATGTCCTTTCACAGAAATCACATGGGAAAATACGCTTGACGAGGTATTAGCCCTGGAGGGAGAGCCTTTGGACTCTTATCCTTCCACTTATTCCGGAACCACTTATACTTTTAGTAAAGATTTCCATGACATGTCAGGAACTATTAAATATATGTTTGATGACAATGACAGGCTAATGAGTATGGCGTGGTTATATATTCCAGAGTCAAAAGATGATCTGGAAAATGTTTATCAAACCCTTTGTGACGAAACTACCCAGGCGTATGGCGAGAGCGGTTTCGATTCCGATATGGGAACCGCCAAAGGTAATGTATGGTATCTGGAAAGTGGAAATATCATTGTCGGCGTTATGTCAACAGGAGTCAACGAAGCTGTCCAGTACCAGTTTCTCCATCCGGATGTGTCAAACGAAAAGCCACAGTAAATCAATCTGCACTATTATGATCCATGCAAGTCCTTCATTAGGCAAAATAAAAAAGTCGGGAATCGGTTTTCAGATTCCCGACTTTTTTGTCTGATTTTTATTTCTTCGTCTAATGACTATTTGTACATTGGTCCATATACTGCACATGCTCTGTAATCAGCGCCTTCTTTATCCATTCCAAATGCATCCCATGCTTTTGGTCTGAAGATATCCTTGTCTGCTACGTTGTGCATAGCTACCGGAATTCTTAAGATGGAGCAGAGTGTGATCAGATCCGCACCAATATGTCCATAAGAAATCGCACCATGGTTAGCACCCCAGTTATTCATTACTTCATAAGCTGTCTTGAATGCAGAACCTTCTTTGCCATCACATCTTGGAGCAAACCATGTAGATGGCCATGTGTAGTCTGTTCTCTTCCACAGAGTATCAGAAACATCTGCAGGGAGTCCTACTGTCCATCCTTCTGCGATCTGCATAACAGGTCCTAATCCTTTTACAAGGTTCAGGCGAACCATTGTTGCAGGCATTGTAGCTGTTGTCTCGAATCTTGAAGAGAATCCGCCGCCACGGAAGTATCCGTTGTCAGCTGCACACCATGTTGTAGCTGCCATGATCGCATCCTGGTCTTCTTTTGTCACTTCATACCAAGGTTTCATGGTCTGATTGCCTTCGGCATCTCTTGCTTCAGCATTTGCATCTAAGCAGCATGCTCCGGAGTTGATCAGGTGGATCACACCATCAGCCTCTTTTGCTACGCCTTCGATGTCATATCCTGTCACTCTCTTGATAGCATCTCCGCTCCAGTATGTACGGACATCTGCAAACATCTGTGCTCTGTTTGTCAATAATTTCATGAATAACATACCTAATCCATTAAGCACGTCATTCTCTGTTGCAAGGATGTATGGTTCTCTTGCTCCATTCCAGTCGAAGGATGTATTTAATACTGCCTCAGCGAAATCTCCGTTCGGATAGAAGTCTGTCCACTGTCTCTGTCCCTGGAAGCCGGCAGCAAGTGCGTTGTGTCCAACTGCTTCTTCTTCACAGCCTTCCGGAAGATTCTTGTTACCATTCATAAGGTCTTTGATGATAACTGCCATCTTAACAGCAAACTCGAACTGCTCTTCTTTCTCTTCATCGCTCTTTCTTACAAAGTCAGGGTTCTTGTCATAACCCATCTTGCATTTTTCTTTTGCCCATGCAAGAGCTTTCTGGAATTCAGCTTCATCATAAATTCCTTCTGTCATACGACGGATAATCTCTACTTCGTCTACAGACTCTACTCTCATTCCAAGGTAAGACTCCATGAAATCAGAATCAATGATAGATCCGCCGATACCCATACAGATGGAACCGATCTGTAAGTAAGATTTGCCTCTCATAGTTGCTGCTGCAACTGCTGCACGTCCAAATCTTAATAATTTTTCTTTAATGTCATCTCCGATTGTAGAATCGTCAGCTTCTACTACATCATGTCCGTAGATACCGAATGCCGGAAGACCTTTCTGTGCATGTGTTGCCAGAACACTTGCAAGGTAAACAGCACCTGGTCTCTCTGTTGCATTAAGACCCCAGACACCTTTGATCGTTGTAGGATCCATATCCATTGTTTCAGAACCATAGCACCAGCATGGTGTTACTGTAAGAGTAATAGCCACTCCTTCTCTTCTGAACTTTTCTTCACATGCTGCAGCTTCTGCAACACGTCCGATCGTTGTGTCAGCGATCACAACTTTTACAGGTTCACCATTGGAATACTTAATGTTCTCCTCGAATAATTTTGCTGCTGCTTTTGCCATGCCCATTGTCTGGTCTTCAAGACCCTGACGAACCTTGATCGGTCCTCTGCGTCCGTCGATCGTAGGTCTGATACCAATTACCGGATATGCACCGATTAATCTGCTCTCTGCCATAATGTAATTCCCCCTTAACTTTTTTGCCCACAGGCATTTATTTAATTTGAATTATAGTGTTTGCACACCAAAAACAAAAGTGTTATACTATAAAAAAGCAGTACAATATTCACTTCTTTTACTATGAGGACAGGATTTTATGAAATATATTGATTATCAGGAAAGAGCGCAGCAGGGAACCTTTAATTTCCCTATTGCTTTTTATCACCAGACACCGCACAGCCCACGCTACGACATGCAGTATCACTGGCATACGCAATATGAAATTATTCGTATCATCTCGGGTACGTTCCAGCTGAAGCTGGAAAAGTCGACAATGCTTTGTCAGGCTGGCGATGTTATTTTTATCACCAGCGGAATGCTTCATGGAGGCACTCCGCATGACTGTGTTTACGAATGCATCGTGTTTGATCTGCAGATTTTATTGAAGAATAATCACGCATGTTCCCGGATCATCAGGGACATTATCGATCAGAAGATCACGGTCAATACCCGCCTCTCAGAGACTTCTGAGACAGTTCCTGCCATAGTCCATGACCTTTGCCATGCTTTATCCAGCAAAAAGACGGGTTATGAATTTATGGTACAAGGCTACCTGTATCACCTTCTGGGGACGATTATCCATGAACATTTGTACGAGCAGGCACACCAGAATATCATTTCTGCAGAGCGGATCTCTTCTGTTAAGAATGTGCTTACTTTTATATCCGATAATTACAGCAATAATATCAGTCTGGACGACCTGTCCCGCATTGCCGGCATGAATCCCAAATACTTCTGCCGCTATTTCCGCAGCCTGACAGGGCGTACTCCAATCGACTATCTGAATTATTACCGGATCGAATGTGCCAGTGAGATGCTTTCCACAAAGGATATCACTATCCGGGAAGTTGCTATCTCCTGCGGATTTAATGATGAAAGTTACTTTATAAAAACATTTAACAAATACAAGGGGATCACTCCCAAACAGTTTATGAAATCACCTTTTTAGATGATATACTGCTCATTCCAGATCACTGCCGTTTTCATCGGTGCCCCTTTTGCATATATTTTATTTTCATATGCATTCACAGGATCTTCGGTAAATTCGTCTTTATCGATCAGCTCTACGATTTCATCATAGCAGCTGTCCAAGAGAATGCGGATCGCCTCTTCCATATGATCCTGCCGGAAATTAATGGAACCAAAAATCACCTGATTTTTAAATCCAAACGGCATCGTATCAAATGTAATTTCCGGTCCTAACGAAAACGAATTATAAATCCCATTACAGCCCAGCACGCCATAGCGGAATGCGATCTCATGTTCGATCGCAGCTCCGCTGGAACCGATAAATACCGTTGCAGTGCCACCTAATTTTTCCCGGATAGCATCTGCAAGTTCTTCGTTTGTGTCAAAAGCACTTCTCACATAAGATGCACCCGCCTGTTTTAAGGCAAAAGAAACCTTCGGACTGCTCTCTTCACTTCTTGCCACAAATACGATCTTCGCATCCGGATAACGCTGATGGATCAGATCTCCAATGAACATTCCGGTTGTTCCAAGACCAAAAATACAGACTCTGTCAAATGTTTCTTTTCTGGCAATCTCCCTCGCTTCTGCTTCGCTGCATTTATACTGCGCCATTTTCACCCTGAAATTCTGTGCTTCCCCGATATCCTCCATCCGTTCTCTCTGAAAGATCATGCAGGCATATGGATCGCTAAACACAAGCTTTTTACATATTGAAAGCGGTATTTTTCCATCCTTCACATATCCGTCCGGTATTTTCAGAAGCATATCCGGATTATAATAGTTTTTATCAGAAAATAACCCATCCGCCTGATCGCATCCGTACTCAAAATAAGTTTCTTCTTCGGTATATCTCGTAGGATCATAGCTGTTTCCACCACGGATAAGCACTATGGCAAAGCGGTTTTCATCCGGAACCCATACAACCCCTTCATGACCATTGATCAGTCTATTGCAGCCTTCCGGAAACTTATATTTTAAATTTCCCTCCCGCCCCATATTCATAAGAGTGTAATCCGTACCACAGAATCCTACAAAAACACTTTCTGCGATAATTCCTTCCTTCTCTTCCTCGCCTCTTAATCTTCTTCTCGGAATATTATGAATTTCCACATCTCCATACACTAATGGTTTTTCTTCACTGTTCTGAAAATACGTTCCTTTTACGATCATGCTGCTCCTCCTTGTTTATTCCACCATGTTTGTTATTTTTTCCGGGACTTCCAATTCCTCAAATCCATAAAATGCTCTTGCATTTTCTCCAAGGAATTTTTTCTTTTCTTCTTCTGATAATTCCGTTGTTTTTTCTATAAAATCCTTGCTCATATCATAAGTGATGGCTGTCATTGTACGCGGATAATCGCTTCCCCACATTAATTTGTCAATCCCGCAGATATCGACCGCTGTACGGATCGCTCTCACCGCTGACGGGTATGGGTAAAATTCTTTGTGGAATAACCAAGTGATCCCACCACTTTCAATATAAACATGTTCATGCTTTGCAAGTGCGATCTGTTTTTCCCATCCGTCTGTCGTAACCATTCCAAAATGGCCGATGGCAATGCGAAGATCCGGATATTTTCCAATCAGCTGTTCCATTTCAGCTGTCTGCGCATCCCCATCTGCCATATCAATAGAAATAAATTTCTTCAATCGCTCTGCTTTTTCAAAAATTTCTTTATGATGCAGCAGATTCTGATCTTTCAATCTGCCTGCACAAATTTTGATTCCATCAAATTTTTCGATCCACTCATCTTTGATCTCTTTTTCTTCATAAAGGCAGCAAACCTTTATCCTTTTGGGATACTTCTTCCTGCATTCTAATAAGTAATGATCCTGGTTGCCATCAATATACTCCTGTGTAACCACGCATCCGCTGACTCTGGCATAATTCATATTGGAAATCAGCATTTCCACTGTGTTTCTTCCATCCAGCATATATGGCGGCATCATCTGACGGATCTCTCCACCGAAGTCACTTTTTCCATCCCTTAATGCTGTCACCTTGTTTTCACCTACACGCCCAAGCTGCTTGTCCCATAAATGCAGGTGTGCATCAATTACCATACCGTGCCCTCCTTTTTTTCAATTTTTCCGCTTTGTTCTTGATTTTATTATAAGATTTGTTGTACGATAATGATACATGAATAGCAGACATTTCCATGTGTCTTATGTCCACTTAGCGTACTTTTTAAGTGTAATACGTTTAAGTGTAATACGGGCACTAAGACATACTGCGAATTGCACGCAGGCATGCATTGATGACACCTTCAACCATTATATTTTGGGGGATAGTTTCTATGATAAAAAATGATAATTTAAACATTATGTTTCAGATAGGAAATTATCGGATAAATGTTTTAAAATTTACATATGAATGTCAGACATGGAATACGCCATCTCATGCCCACAGTTCGAACAGCTATGAGATTCACTTTATTCCAGAGGGAAAGGGGACATTGATCAGCAATCAATGCCGTTATGACTTGTATCCCGATATTCTCTACACCACCGGTCCTCATATTGAGCATCAACAATATTCCGATCCCGATGATCCAACCTATGAATACTGTATTTATTTAAGAATCGAAGAATTGCACAATGTCAGAGAAAATGTGTCCGAAAAAGATATACTGGCACCATTTTTACATTATCCCTTCTGGTATGGAAAAGATTGTGCCGGCCTGCAATCAACATTAGAGCAGATCCATGAAGAACTTTCCGCACCCGGAACCGCTGCTACAGTCATGCTCCGTGCTCTTTTTATGCAGTTTTTAGTAAAAATACTGAGAAACTATGCACCTGACTCAAATGCTGCCATAACCTATATTCCGATTCCATTGGTCAAGGCTTATATTCTGATTGAAGACAGCTTCTTACTCGAATATAATACCATTACACTAAAAGAACTTTCCCACCGGTTAGGGCTTAGCTCCAGACAGACCAGCCGGATTCTGTATAACCGTTATGGAAAAAATTTCCTCCAAAAAAGAACAGAAGCCCGGATGGCTGCTGCAGTCACATTTTTAAAAGAAAATAATCTTTCTATTTCTGAGATTTCCGCCCGGTTAGGATATTCTTATCCGAATCATTTTCATACAGCTTTTAAAAACTATTATCATATGACTATTTCTGAATACAAAGAACGGATTTTAATATGAATAAAAAGTAGTGTATTTTAATGACATACTTCACTATTAATCATATCTTCGCTGTCAGTATGTAGTCTTATGAAAGCATTTTTTCGGTCCACTCTGCTTCCTTAAAACCGGTCAGCACGTTATCACCATCCACTACCAGTGGTCGCTTCACAAGCATACCGTCGGTTGCAAGGAGTTTTAACTGCTCCTCCTCGCTCATTTCCGGCAATTTGTCCTTCAACTGCATGCTTTTGTATAAAAGTCCACTCGTATTAAAAAAACTTTTTAATGGCAGTCCACTTTTTTTATACCATTCTTTCAATTCCTTATAAGTTGGATTTTCCTCTGCGATATTACGCTCTGTGTATGCGATGCCCTGACTTTCTAACCATTTCTTTGCCTTCTGGCATGTGGTACACTTTGGATAACAAATAAATAACATGTGATTTTCCTCCTCAGATTGAATTTCTATCAAAATTATATAACGATACCATTGCAGTGATCTATCTCATGCTGGATAATCTGGGCAGTCCAGCCCATGTATTTACCATGCTGCTTCTTAAAATTTGTGTCCAGATAGTCCACTTCAATTTCTTTGTATCTCGTGCATGGTCTTACTCCATCCAGCGAAAGGCAGCCTTCCTCCGTCTGAAAAGCCCCGGTTTTCTTTGTGATCACCGGATTGATCATTGCAAACTGAAATGGTCCTGCTGCCACTACAATAATATTTTTGCTCACTCCGATCATGTTCGCCGCCATCCCGACGCAGTGATCTAAATTTGCTCTTAAAGTATCCAGCAGATCCGAGATCACCTGCTTGTCTGCTTCGGTCGCATCCACTGATTTCTGTGCAAGAAACATTGGATCACGTGTGATCTTCTTTATCATTCGTTTATGCTCCCCTATTTCAAATTCTTTTCGCAATCTCGATTGCAACATATAGTTTATCCATATTATGACTAGCATCCGCAAGCCCGGAAAAATCATAAACTTCCTGATCTAATACATCCCCGGTAACAAGAAAATTATATAACTCCCATCCGTAAAAGTCGCAGACTGCCTGAACTCCGGCAAGTTCCATCTCCACAGCAATGCAGCCCTCTTTTTTTCTCGCATCAAATTTGGCTTTTGTTTCCCGATATATTGCATCCGTTGTCCAGACTTTTCCTAAAACATTTGGAAGTTTTAATTCATCAAATATCGCTTTGACTGTTTTTGCATTTTTCACCTCTATGTAATCTGCCGGAGGTGCATAGTGATAACTTAATCCCTCTTCCCGATAACTGTGTGTCGGTATCACAAATTTACCTGTTGTCAGCCCACTGTCTAATGATCCTGCCGAGCCAAACATAATAAACTTCACAGCACCAGTAAGCCAGTTTACATCTATTACATCTCCACCTGCCAGCGCAGAACCGATATGACTTAAATATCCGGCTATTTTCATTCCCTCTATGTCAAAAACATACACTGGTGTAATCCCATTGCAACATCTTATCACACCAACTTCCTGATGCTCATATGTATCAAGCATGTATTCAAATATCTGTTCTGAAAATATGATCATACACTTATCGCATAAATGTTTTTGTTCTCCATAAAAATCTTTTGTTCCAAATAAAACCTCTGAATTGTCAAATGCATCTGTTATCATTTTCATCCTCCTATCCTGCCATAAACTCATCAGGAAAAGTAAATGCCGGAAGTCCGCATAAATACAGGCTTTCGGCATTTCTGTCCGCTATTCAAACTCGCAGAGTCTGGTTAGATTTTGGTTATTTTAATGTAGTTATCTATACCATTTAGTATTGATAACTCAAGCCTTTTCCACACATTATTTTTCGTTTCACATATTTTTAGTACCAATTCAGTACCATTGCTATATTGCCATTATTGTGTGTAGTTCCAGTGGTTTGCAGGTTCGTTGACTATTCACAGAATAATCATCTGATAGTTTGCAAGTCCACCTATGGAGATTATAATCTCCGGACGATGTTTCTGCAACTAGAAATTTTGAGGTACTAATGGATAGCATCATTCTTTTCCATATCATTCATCAATTTATCAAAGTCACTTTCATATAGTGAATCCTGTATAACTCTGTATTTCTCAAACTCACTTTCTGCAAATTCCTTTGCAATAGCTGCTGTTACTTTTCCTTTATCCTGAAGTACATCCGCATCATTAAATCTAAGAAATGCGTCAAGCTTTGTTTTCCAATCTTCCATAGTCATAGGAATATGTCTTCGTGCCTGTCTTGTTGCATAATCAAGATACATTGTCACAATCTCATTTAATTCTGCAAGTTCTTCTTTTTCCAAGTAGTTTTTTGCAATTGACACATCTGTTTTTACTATTTTACCATCTGGCGCATTTTTCCATGATTTAAGTCCCATATGTTCCTTATTATGATCAGCTCTTGCCACTATCACTTCTGCCGCTGTATTACCATGAACTGCATAATGCATCTTATTCTGTACTGTTGCATAAAACTCTCTTGTCACCTGTGAATTCTTATCATAATCAACTGCTGTTGCATATATATCTGTGATTTTCTGGTAAAATCTTCTCTCACTTGCTCTGATTTCCTGAATCTCAGCAATAAGATGCTCAAAATAATCTTCGTCGAAAATCTGTCCATTAATCAATCTGTTTTTATCAAGAACATAACCCTGCTTTGTAAATGTATCCAACACTTTGGTTGCCCATGTCCTGAACTGCGTTGCCCGTTCTGAATTAATTCGATACCCCACAGCAATAATAGCTGCTAATGAATAGAACTTATAATTGTATGTTTTCCCATCATCCGCAGTTTGTGCAAATTTTGCACAAACTGAATTTTCATCTAATTCTCCCTCTTTAAAAATATTGCTCAGATGTTTTGTAATCACACTTCTATCTACATCAAAAAGCTGCGAAATTGCTTTCTGCGTAAGCCATACATCGCCATTCTGAACCCTGACTTCTATTCCGTCTTCTCCTGCATCTCGTGTGAAAACCAAGAAATCAACAGTGCTATTTCTTATCTGTAATTCTTTGCTCATAAAAGCATTCCTTTCTCTAGATTCTATCAATACATCTCTATAAAACATTTCCCCCTGTTTCTTTCAAATATCAAGAAGGGAATTTCTGCTTTTGCCAGCATACTATTATTAACTGGAACATATTCATAATTTTCAATATCTGTTATACACTTTATAACTCTCTTTTTATCTATACCATATAGATTATTTTCACTGCTGTTCCATAAAGCCTTAATCTTCAAAACAACACATTTTGTTTGAACAGTCACCTTATATTTTTCAAGTCTGCCTTTTTCTATCTCCTTTAATTTGTCGCCATAAGAAATAGTAATATATCTGGAGTTGGATTTTATAATGCGAACATCTCCATTCCTTACTGCCTCTTTAGGGAATCCCAAATCTTCAAAAAAGCTATCATAGTCTGTAATGTATTCTGGGAGTTCCATTTTGACTGCATAACAACTATTTATAATATTCTGTATACCCTTATCATCAGCCCTGAACATATAAATATTCCATCCTGTACTATCACCATCATCATCTAATATTGGAATATAACCATAAGGATTAAACATATGTATCTTAGACAAATCATCTTTTGTTGACTTTTTAAATTTGACTATTTCAAACGTTATGCTCATAAATGTTCTCCTTTTCCGTCGCTTTTTTAGCGACGAATTATTTTATATATCTTGCTTTTCGTCATTGCAAACTAACTTCTTATATCCAAACAATCGCTTTAACAATTCTTTTGCGCTAATGGTTAGTACTGCGATTAGTATCTATGTGCCTGGTAAAATCAATTACCTTTTCGTCAAATGTGTGTCCCAGCAGAACACAAGTGAAGCACCTTTGCTTTCTTCAATCTTTGTTGTTTTTAGTCGATCTTGAACTACTTTTGTTGCACCAATCTCCATATGTATCACCTGCTCATCTCAAGTATTCTTTTTACTTCATTCTGTAGTTCACCACTAAAGTCTGATAAATCATTATATGTAATTACTTTCAGTCTAATAAGACGAACAATATCCCATATTGCCTCTGATTTACTCATCTCCATGATAACACCCGGATGACGTTTATCTTCTTTTATCCGTTTTTCAAGTTCCCAGAATTTCTCTGATGCAGGCTTTTTATCATCATTCAGAAAATTTGCATACTCTTTAACAAGACCTTCCATATAATTTTCCTGCCAGCCTGATAATCTTTCTCGAAATAATTTCCAATCCTTTTTGCTTATGTCCATGATTTTGAACCTCCTCAGTCTCATGTTAGTCTCAACAAATGATTTCAAAAATGAAACTGTCTTGAGACTACAACTTTATAATTTACCTGCAAATACCAATTTTTATCGCATTTTGCTATATCATAGAGTCTCACTCAGTCTCAAATCTCGTGAGACTTCGTTGAGACTAACTTTGAAATATTCGTTTTTCAGAAAACTCTTTAAGCGTCTCTCACGCTTTAGAAAGCTTCTTCTTAGAATATTCTGATTTTAGCCACTTGATTTTCTCAAAATTTCTATGATATTTTCTATGACATTTCTACGACATTTTCTGTGACATTCCCTATCTTCATTATAAGCGTTACCTAAAACAAATTTGTGCCTTTAATTAATTCAGTTTTTACATTCTCATGACTTCAACACATAGAGCTTTTACATTCATCAATACTCTATACCTCATTTTTATTCTATGAATACATACTTTCCCTTTCCTTTACCATTCACCGCTTTAACAACTTTCATGTCTCTAAGTTTTGTCATGACTGCTCTTGCTGTGGATGGTGAACAATCAAGAATTTCTTTTATTTCTTTTGTGCCAAAAATCTGATTTTTCTCTATTTCATCATACACCTTAAGAATATTTGCTTTCGAAGGTTCATTATATTTTTGTTGCTCAATCGCCGACTTTATCCTATCAACCGCCAATTTTTTATCGTCAATCGCCGACTTTTGGGAATCAATCAACGACTTATTGACTGCAACATAAAAGCATTTGTATAATAAGATTTATCTTCTACGTATTAACATTTCCTACTGTTGTTTAACCCATACTTCAAAGCAACTCTTTTTTCTATCATTCTTTTCTTGGTAACTAGTAATAAAACCTTTCTTTTGCAGTTGCAACAATAATCTCTCATTATGACCATTTACATCAATCGAAATTTCTTCCTTATGTCTAGACTTATTATCACTAAGCTTACTCCACTCACCACCAAGTTCCATCAATAATCTCGAGATTTCTGCAACACTATACACTTGTAAATGGTAAACAAGCAACATATGTCTTTCTGTATTATCCAAAAATTTCCATGCACGCTCAACATACACTTTATCTACATCAAATTGATTACTTGCAATAGTCTGTGCTAACTTTTTTGTTATAATACCTGCAGATATTTTTTTCAATATTTTAGGCTTAAAATGCTTATCAATAGTCGTATCATTCAATAACATAACAACTTCACTTTCATTTAGTGAAACTGATGGCAAATCATTTATAAATTGATCAATATATTCTCTGCAATATATACCAAAACCATCTATTGCATTACTTTTAATCTTTTCAGTATTTGATAAGGAATATCTTATATAATGTTTTCTAATCAATACATAAATTTTATCCTCTGGAAGTTTTGATACATTAAACTCTATTTCTTCATCACAGTTATAATTATCTACTATCTGTCCCACGGCTTGTACTGTAATTTCTGGATTAATAATAATATTCTTTATGCACTCATTGTCTATCTTATCCGTCTTCTCTGACTTTACAACATCACTACAGTTTTCATTAAACCAGTCTGACAGTTCAATGGTAATACCAAATTCAATATAATAAGATTCGAAATTCTTCCAAGTACAAGAAATACGTCTATTGTCAAATAAATAATTCCAAATTTCTTTCTTTTTGTCTTTTTCAACATTATTCTTGCAACATTCATCCAACTCGTCCCAGCTTACTTTTTCCTTATCCAATACAGATATAGCAAGTTCAATGTTCGTATTTGCCAAGCGTTCTATGATATCTTCCACTGCATTTATATCCTCAGAAACATTCTCATCTCTTCCCAATACAAAATGATTAATATAATCTTCAAAATCATTCCAAATCCTATTATTTAGGAAATTAACATCAGCATTTAGAATAGTCGTATAATGTGCATTTCCAAGCCCATCTGCCAAATCCGGATGATAAAATTTTATCACCGATGAAATCATTGAATTATTTAACTCATACATATCGTTTTGATATATATAATTTAATACTTTCGCATCTGCACCTACATTATTAATTTCTCTGAATATAATCGACTGTCTTGATATTAATTCGATTAGTACATCGGCTGATACTCCATTTAAGTAAGCTAATGATTTCTCATCTTCGACTATAAAGTTTTTTATGCAATCCGAGTGTTCTACTTCATCCAATATTACAATTTGATCCATAGTTGCATTATTCAAAATTAGTGACAAATATTTATATTTAGTCTCCTCCAACAAAGAAACATCCTCCGCAATATTTTTCCACATATGGCGGTAGTATTTACATAATTCGCTTACAAAGTCATTAACATTTTGATCTCTCTCAATATATTCTTTTGTAAATTGATAATGTTCCATTCCTTTGTCCAATTCAAAACCATCAAAATAATACTTTTTATTAGTTTTCTCTGAACATTGGATAAGCATAAAATCCGTAAGTATATAATTTAATGTCTCTGTCTGCCTATATTCAGCATCATATATACGATCACTCACCTGCTGCAAATTTTTAATTTCAAACGCAAAGTTTTTTGCTTTATTACGCATACGAATGCTACGTAAGTAATCATTCTCATCCTTAGTAATACTATTTGGATGGAAATAATTAATATAATCTACATAACCTTCGTTTATATATCCATTTATAAGCAAGAACTTTAAAATTCCATACTTACTTATTCCTTCCGGAAGAAAATCTTCACCAAACTCGGCAATCAGTTCTTTTAATGAATATCCATCTATCTTTGCAATCTTCTCTTCCAAATTTTGTATTTCTGAAATCAATTTTTGTTTTTTAGATTTCTCGCTAAATTGCAAATCATTCATACGTTTTAAATATTGGTTACCTTGTGATTCCATTTTTTTTGCAATATCACTTACAGTATGTGTTCTTTCATAATACTCATTATATTTATCATAGACAATAATTAGCTGGCTAATATTTTGTAATTTAGTCAAATCAAAATCTTCTTTAAGTATCTCTTCATAAGAATATTGACTGTTATTATTTATCTGCAAATTTTTTAAAGAGTAATATGTTCCATTATCATATGATAAAAATCCTAAAAATGCATGCTTAATTTCTTGCAATGAAAAAAGAATATCATTATGTACATTTTCTAGAATTTCTCTTTTAGGTACTATTTGCTCTTCGAGCTTTTTCTTTTCATTAATTACAAACTTTTCCTTTTCTTGAAAAACCTGTTTAACTATTCCTCTCTCAGCCTGTAATTCAGCAAATTCTTTCGGATATAAATTTTTAAATGTAATCATCGAAAACATTTCTTCATCTTTAAGTTTTGTCGTTTTTAATGTTCTCTTATATACAAGAAATTCATTGCATATATTAGTCAACACTCTCATATCTTGCACAAAAGGCGATATCTTCCATATATAGCGATCTGATATATCATAATTTTTGCTTTTATATACACCATCTTCGCCTTTTTCAAATTTTAACAATCCTCTTAATATTTCACCAGAGTTAGTTGCACTAATATAAGGAATCACAGGGACAATAAAATCAAAAAACTTGGTTCTTTCCTCATCTTTGAACATATCGTCTTTTATCGCATATATAAATACAACTTTGCGTTTAATATTATCATAATTATTTATAACAGTATTTAATTCACGTAATTTTATAAAAATATTTGGCTGATTAAACCTATCCAAATCCTCAATAAAAACAGTATCATAAGTTGTACTTTCAAAGAAATACACAATTTCGTCTAACGACTTGTCAAAGATTGATTCCTTTTCTTCTTTCTTTGATATACTTGCCTTATCACCCAGGTTAATATTAGCAATTCTAAAATTTGACATCACATATTTAAGAACTGTTGTAATCAATAACAATACTCCAAAGATGGTTACTGTAAATACAGCATACGATGCCCATTGGTTAAGATGAAAAAATGCTCCATTATTAATGACTGTATTTTTAAAGTCTTCCAAAACATTCGGATTAATTTCAAGATAAACAGCTGATGCTACGACAGTTAACATCAATAGCGTGAAAAACATTTTCCAATAGGATAACTTCTTAATCTTTCTATATCGACTTTGTGGAATTTTCCCCACATCTACTCTGTAAAAAAGTTGCTTAAGAATTCCTTCCTCTATTACATTTTCATCAACGTCATCTAAAGTCCAGTCATCAGCTAATAAAGTTGTTTTATCATCTTCTCCATTTACTGATTTCGTTGGCGTTGAAAATGCTGCCAATGAAATGGACAAATATTTTGTCTTAGGATATTTTTTCAGATATGTTTTTATAACACTACTTTTTCCCGATCCATATGGACCTGATAATGCTATATTTTTCACATCTTTATTCTTTATTGCCCAATGGAGCGCTCGTATATATTCTTCACTATTCTTTGTATCTGATTCCGGTGTTAAATCCCTGTACCCAAACTCCCCCTCCGGGCAGCCATTTTTCTGATGCCCAGAAATTAAATTTTGTATTTTTTCTTTTAGATTCAATTCTTTCATTTTTATCCTTTCCGGGCATCGTATGCTCTGCTATTTTTTCACCGGTTCTCTCATCTCTCGATATATAACCCCAGCCAATGCATTCATAATTGCATCATATTTAGCTTTATCTTCAAACAAAAACTGGTAGCTCTCCTGAGACTCCATATAACTATCCATTGCAGAAGTTCCAAAAGCATTTGGGAAGATAGTCTGCATGAAGATAAGTGGATCTGTTGTGCGTGCTGAATTAGCAAGTTTCTCGTCTTTTGCTAATTTATCATGAAGAGCTCCAAGCATAACTCTATCCGCATCCGTGAAATCGCCCTTGAATTTTTCATTCACTTTTTCGAGAATTTCATCCAAAGTGCTCTTTTTCTTTAATCCATGTTTTCATTTATCTGTAACAGTTTCGTATTGACCATCCATATTTTCAAGTTGTATGGCTCCTTCAAATGTCTTTTTTAGCTTGTAATATTCAAGTTCCAATTTGCCACCAAGATCCACATCCTCCTCTTTTTCCGCTGGAATAATATCTATCAAATATCTAAGGAATAAATACTCATTATGCATCTCTCTGTCAAACATACGAACCACCTGCGATATGTAGCTGTACCATTTTACAAGACTTCTCGCTTGTCTTCTAAACTGATAGCGTTCTTCTAGATTTTTAAGGTTATATCTATCAGCTACTTGTTTTAAAACACTGGTCATCTGCCCCATAGAATTCTTCTTTTGCGCACCAGGTCTATTCCATCCCTCAATGAATCCAATAATGTCATTATCATTGTAAATAGCATAATCACGTAACTCTCGTTGTGTTTGATACATCAGGTCAACATTTACTTCCTGTTCCAAGCTTGTCTCCTGATAGAACGGCTGGAATGCATCCAATATCTCTTCCTTCGTATTTGCAAAATCGAGTATAAATGTATCTACCTTGCCTGGACATGTTCGATTAAGTCTTGAAATTGTCTGCACTGCTTTTACTTTCTTAAGTTTTTTTGTCAACAATCATTGTATGTAGCAATGGCTCATCAAAACCAGTCTGATACTTTTCAACGACTACAAGAATATTGAAATTATCATGGAACTCGGTTTTTGTCTGTGATTCAGATATATGACTTCCATCACGTCTCACATTTAATCCCGTCTCTGTATAGTGTTAGCATCTAAATAGTACAAAACAAAATGAGATATCCCCTTAAATGTTGTATAATAAAGAAAGAGGAGGAACTCATTATGTCACGACAAAAAACTTAACACACCAGGCAGTTCAAGTTGGATGCTATCAACTATCGCAAGGAGCATCCTGATCTTACACAGGTTGAATGTGCAAAGAGCCTGGGAATCGATGTCAGCACCCTTGCCCGCTGGGAATCCCAGTTCAGAGATAATGACGGCGATATTCCCGTTATCGGTTCCGGTAATTACGCTTCTGAAGAAGCGAAGGAAATCGCTCGTCTTAAGTGTGAACTCCGTGATGCACAGGATGCACTTGATGTGTTAAAAAAAGCCATCGGCATTCTGGGAAAAAATTAACAGAAGCTATCTATACTGAAGTTTCTGCTAAGGTAGAGGTTGCCAAAGTAACCTGACGCCACGTCTCTATCTCCGGAATGCTGAAATTTTTAGGCGTGTCCCTCTCTGGACACAGAATGGTTTTGTATACCTTAACTGCGTTATGGACTTATACGCCCGCAAAATCATTGCCTGGACTCTTGCAGACACTATGGAAGTATCTACAGTTGTCGAAACAATCAATAAGGCAAAAGCCTGTCGTAATACTGATTTACCGCTTATTATCCATTCAGATCGTGGCATCCAGTATGTTTCAAATGCGTGGCGTGAGGCCACAGAAAAGATACAGCAAAGTTATTCCCATAGCGGTTATCCTTACGATAATGCCTGCATCGAATCTTTTCATTTCTTAATCAAAAGAGAATGGCTTAACAGATTCAATATCATTAACTACAAGCACGCCTATAGGTTTGTATTCGAGTATATCGAAACCTTTTATAATACCGTTAGGATTCACAGTCACTGCGACTATATGTCTCCTAATGATTTTGAAAAATGTATGAGAGGGTATGTTCTCTGCCAGCAGCTTAGTTGGCAGAACTTCTCATTTTATTTTGTACTAAATCTTGACACAGGACCATAGTCTTAGACAATATTTATCCAATAAGTTCATTATCTTTAAGATATTGTAAGAATCCTTCTATAATGCTCTCCTTCCTCTCTACAATATCTTGTTCTGTATAATCATTTTTCTCATTTGATAATTTTAATAACTCATGCACTTTTGTTCCATGCTTCAGTTTTCCATTCGCAGATGTATACCCTTGATAATATTTGATTTTATCTGTAAATCTATAATCTGAAGCTCTGATATTAATATTTTTCTCCAAAAGCGCCTTATTACCCAAAGACTCTAAACTACTCTTTTCTTTTAAAGAATTTTCATTTTCCTGTCGTTTCTTTGAATAAATATGTTCTATCTCTAAATTTGTATCCAATGCCATAAGTTCCTGATTTTGATCCGTATATGCCCACCAAGCAAGAATTGATTTGGTAATTGGTCTACCATTCGTAAACACATAACTGCTCATAATATTTTTTACAGTATCTTCTTCAAACTTATATCCTGAAAATGTAACCGGAAGATCAGAAACAATATTTATCATCTCTGGATAAACCGGACTTCTTAACGCATTTACACCTGGTCTAATAAATGCATATCCAAATATGAAAGCTGTGATTTTATTTAAAAATTCGAAAAATTTATCTTCGTTTAGCGAGCCATCAACATCCTTATACTGCATAAAATACACCGATACTAGATATGTCCACATACCATTCGGTGCATAATTCAAGACAAACAATTTTTTCAATACCCTATCAGAAAATTTCTCGTCCTGTACTGATACTTTTCTCCAAAATTCTGCCAAACATTCAAGGTTATCTAAAGTATCATTATTCTTCAAAATTGCATAAGAATCTTTCTCATAAAATTTTCTGAGTGCCTCTGTTGTAGTATTTTTTATTCCTTGCTTTGCTCTTTCAAAATACATATATCTCGTAAAAAGCTCATCCATGGGTGACCCTGAAGGTGCAGCAAAAATGTCGTCACAGACTGCCTCTAAATCTTTCCACCGTCTGATAAACTCATCCTTTTTACCAAGACTGCTATAATGTTTATAAAACTGTGCCTTGAAAATATCTGTATCAGATAGTGGTTTTCCTCTATCATTCAATGTTGAAAATATACGAAGTGCTGTGTCCTGTGATTCTGCTTCAATTGGTAATAAAATGCAGTTATTTAATATTCTCGTTGGAAGATAGGCAAAATATGCTGGATATTCCTGCAAAAACTCATTAATCTTCTCTTGAAAGAATCTATATGTACGAGCATATTTGCTCTTTTGTGAGCCATCCACAATTCCTGTTTTCAAAATAGTCAAAAATTCTTCCTTGTCATCATCAGTTGATACCTCTGAATCAATTTTTAGCCTATTCTTATCTGGTTGTCCAAATTCATTTGTCTTCCAAATACAAGTTGAAATATCTTCACTCGTTTTTATCGCATATGGATCCTTCATATTTCCAAATTTAGAATAGAACGCTCTAAGTAATAACATCAATGTTGTCAGCCTCTGCTGTCCATCAATAATTTCCAGTTTTCCATTATCATTCTTAAAAGTTACAATCGGTCCTAAAAAATACTCATCGTTATCACTATCAAATTTCGTATAGTCATTTTCCGGGAATGCAAATACAAATATATCATCCCACAATGTTTGACATTCCGGTTCCTCCCATGCATAGGGTCTTTGATAATCTGGGATTAAAAAATCCGCTCTTTTATTTGAAAACAATTCTTTTATTGTTTGTTGATCTATGTTTAATTTTGACATTTCAAATCCTCCTACTCTTGCATGATCATAATAATGCAATATTGTTATTCTCATTATTTATTACCTAATTGAGTACTTACATATCCCTTATTAGTGTATTACCTCTATTAAATCTCTAACTGTTTCCGACTGTATCAGCGTCCTCATCTTCTCATCCCCACCTTCAACCTCTGGCTTACCACACCTAAGATTATCCGTATGCTCTGACACACAACAATCTTTGTACCAACACTCGCCCATAAGCGTTCCCTTCACCGACCACTTTTCATTTTGCGTAAATTCGCCAACCAATGACTTCATCACACGCTCTGTAGAGTATCTCTTAAAACCTGCCAAGTACTGCAATGTTTTCTTATCATCAATCCTTGATAAATCGATTCTGTGATTCTCAACTGCCGTCAATACTTCTTCACGAATCTTGATTTTATCTGTCTTTCCGGTGCCTGTCCATTCTACCAGCTTGTCAAATGCAAGTATCAAGTACTCAAAACAAATCATATCCAGAATTACAATCTTTCCTTCCGACTTATCTGTTATTGACTTCAACATACGATACTTGTTGCGAATGTCTTGATTATCAACCACATAATCAAATTCAATATAGTATTTATCATCCCCTTTAATATTCAAGTCCAATACTGCATCCAATAATCCCTGATTGCTCCCTTTACTCTCAACGGTAAACTCATTGTCAAAGAAAATCTGATTAACTAATTTCCAGAAGTGAAGCCCTGCACCGGTATCCTCTGTCCATAAATATTTCATATCACAGTTCCTCTTCCAGCGTTATCCTGTTATTATCAAACTTCAGCACCTTAAAGCTCTTATCAGATACATTGAGTCCGTCACAATTTCGTAGGAAGAGCATATACTGATTAGACAACTCAAAATTAATAAATCTCCTGACATCATCATTAATCAGACAATCTGCATTATCTATCACAATAAAACTATCTCTGCATTGTTCAATTGATTCTGATAAATTATCTGATTTGTAATTAAACAATTTTATAGCCCTGTATTCATCAGTTAATCGTAAATCTTCTAGCATTTCATAAAGTACTGTTTTACCGGTACCACTATCTCCACCAACAAGGGTAATCCTGTCATCAAATTCCAAATCATATGAAAATGGATCAGCTTTGAACCTAACATTTTTATAAATCATCTGCTTCTCTCCTTTCATACTCCTTACTCCACCATGCATTATAACCTCTGCCACCGGTAACTATATCAGAATCATTAAATCTGATTTTTGCATCATCCGGAATATCAAAAAGCGTTGGTCTTGACATATAAATCTTAATATTATCCATAGTAAAAATTTTTTTAAGAACATTTGGACCGCATTCCTCAACATTTACCACCTTATCGGGGTGCTTCACAATATTAAGCAATGTCTTGCAGCCAGATGACAAATTTCAGATCGTACCTAAGCCATATTTTGTTTCTATATGCTTGTCTGGTGTCAGCTTCGCCTCATCCACTTGTTGAATCAAATCAATTTCTTTTTGTGACATATCTTCATTGCCTGTATTCAAGTTGAAGTACAAGTCATTGTAAAAAATCCAGTCTTTTGAATCTTTCCTCTCCGTATATATATCTATCATTACAATGTTCTCCTTCTGCAATATATGTTTAGCATCTGATTCTCCATATCTTACTTGGATAAGGCTTTGAATCAAATTTTCATATAGATATATTCCAGTATACCACACATAAATAAACGGCCCCAGAAGATCTCTTAAAATCTCCTGGAGCCTTCTTCATTTCCTATTGAAAAATAAATCCTTCTATATTTTATTTTTTAAAAAAATTATTCAAACTCGCAAAGTTTGATGTGATTTTGATTCGTTTCAGATCATTTTCTATACTGTACGGTTTTGAAAATAGCGGTTTTTCCACACATTATTTTTCGTTTCACACACTTTTAGTACCAATCCAGTACCAGCTATTTTTTGTCACTATTGTGTGTAGTTCCGGTGGCTTGCAGGTCATTTGACTATTCAAAGAATAATCGTCCAGTGGTTTGCAAGTTCACCTATGGGTATTATAATATGAAAAAGTAGATTCAGCAACATACAATTTTGCATAAGAAACTGCTTCTGGATCTAAATCTTCGAAAGTAGCACCTTCTACAATTTCTTTGGACCAGTCTACTCCAACCTGACTTCTTATTAAGTCCACCTTGTCCATTGGCAGAGGACTTATATTCTCATCTTCCCTCGCATACGCCGCACCCACTATTTCTTTTTTATTTGTCACTCCAAAGATAAGTCAAGCCTCTTTAAAACCACGTATATTTGCCTCATTTCCTAATGCCGAAAAATATTTCCCAATATCTTTGAATGAATAATTTGTACGAGCTTCCTTGAATTCGACATCTTCATCTTCAAAGTCAATTATCATTTTTCGTATTTTCTCAATCAGTTGCTGATCTGTATATATCATATTACTTCCTTTCTGCCTTGGACTAATCTTGAGCTAATCTTGGGCTAATCTTGGACTAATTAAAGTTTGCAATAAGCTAAACCCACTATCATCTCAACAGACAATCTAACATAGTTACCTTATCTGCTAAATCAAGAAATCCGTTTGAAACTCTCTTCGAATGTCCGATTATTCGATGTGTCCATTTAGTTTTTCATTCCACTCTGCTTCCTTAAATCCAACAACAACAGTATTGCTATTTACAACTAATGGTCGTTTTACCAACATACCATTCGTAGCTAATAACTGTAACTGTTCCTCTTCACTCATTGTAGGAATCTTGTCCTTTAGCTGTATTTCTTTATAAAGAAGTCCACTAGTATTAAAGAACTTCTTGAGCGGAAGTCCGCTCTTGCCATGCCATTCTTTCAATTCATCATAAGTAGGATTAGCATCTACAATATGACGCTCAGTATATTCTATATTATGCTCATCCAACCATTTTTTAGCTTTCTGGCAAGTTGCACATTTTGGGTAGCATATAAATAACATTGTTCTACATCTCCTCATTTCAACTTAGTCTTCTTCGTCGCCATATAATATTTTGATGTTTAATTCATAATCATCATATGGGTTGGGTCTTATAGGTTTGATTTCTTTTAATTCAATATATTTACATTCTTCTTCATCAAACCAAACCACAAAACTTCTATCTGTATCATGGCATATTTGATTACCATATAACTCATAGGCTTTATTAGAAGGACTACGATATACCCTAAACACCCAAAACAACTTATAGCTATTTTCTTTTAACGCAGACTCCAGTATAGAAGTGTTGACTTGTAAGCACACTTGTTGATTTTTCCAATCCTTGTCTACATCAGAAAATTTGTATATTACTTCATTATTTTCATTTACATACTCATACCCATCTCCGTATGTTATGCCTGTTATCTTTCTTGCAATTCCACTTGGTAAGTAAAAACTCATTTCTGTATCTTCATTATGTGCGGATAGACATGTAGTAATAAGTTTATATACTTGAACATTATTTTCCTGTTCACCAATATTTATAATATCATTAGTCTCTTTTGCAGTTTGAACCGCACATATTTCTTGCGGTGTATAGAAGCCACTTGTTTCAATATATGAATGAAAGTCTGATACATTTAATAATTCTGCCCTATCTTCTGCATATACATCTAATGCTTCAATGAATTTTTGAAATCCATCTCTTTTTACAATTCCTGAAGAAATCCATACCGCTTCCTCTATTCCTAATAATTCATTAACAATATTTGTAAATGCATATAATATTTCCGTATCCGTTTTTCTATCAAACCAAGCTGCAAAATCAGGAACATCAGCCTGTTTCATCCATTTCTCAATGTTCTCAATAGAGAATTCTTCGTATGGAGTTACAACCATCTGATCGGTATGAATCCATTTGTCCTCTATCTTAGTATGTCTAGAATTAACATAATCCTGATATGTATTGGTGAAATCATTTATTTCATAATAATCACTTATATATCTAGCACCTTGGCAATAATCGCTATATTTCATTTGGCTTGCAAATGCAGCTTCCATACGATGCTTCACGCACCAAACGTATTTTTCAGCCACCGTCATTACTCGAGACATTGCACCATGCGTAGATGGCGAATGCGTATGACGTATACATATATCAATACCCAAATTATTCTTATCTTCACATTCCCAAAAAGTCTTTTTATCCCAGCCTTGATTCAATAAATACTGATATGCAATTGAGATAATCAACCCTTCCGGCTCAAGCGTATCAACATCATATTCCTTCTTGTATTGCTCGATAAAGTCTGCTGTTTCCTTCAAGTATTCGCGAGTTTTATAGTCACTACAAAAGAACCTGTCCAAATGATCACATAGTACATATCGCGCCAAATCATAATCTATTGGACCATATCCAGAAAGTCTTTTTGAATTAAAAGAGTCCTTATACGCTGGCATAAATGAACTTTTTCTGATATATTTCTCTGATATTCTATTTTCACATTCTGCGTCACATAGTCCTTTTGATATTGCAATCTTAACAATGCCTTTGCAATAATACCTAATTGCAGAATTTTCATACTTAAAAAGACCTTCTTCTGAATAAACATTCTCAACTATCCAAGATGATAATTTCTCAAGATATTCTTTCTGGACAAACTTTCCAAGCGCAATTCCATATGCTATTGCAAATATATCTTCTACAATCTGTTCATCGTTGATATCTGCACAATATAGCAATAAATCTAAATACTTTTTGGGATTATTGATTCCCCACTCTGTTAGTTTAAGTCTACAATCATGCCGAATGTCATTATCTACAGAAGATAACCTCCATACCAAAATTAATGGTGCTCCCATGTAATGCTCTTCATCAGATAACACAATCATAGAGGTATCGATCTCTGAATATGTTCTCCAACTAGCATTATAATTATTACGTAAATATGTTGGAATCGACCACCATATATCTCTTTGAGCTGGTTTATCAAAACTTCTTAGGAACTCATCAAGTAAATTTCCACCCAAAGGATGGTTATCAACTTTGCTTACAGGAATAATAATATTGTTAGCAATTTCTCTAAACTCAGCCTCAGAATATTGCATTAATTGTTTAACATAATCACGATACTTAGATGCGATTCCAGCAGATGTATTGGCCAATGTATAACATATCAAGTCAAATAATACAGATTCTTCTAATTTAATATTCGAATATTCTGAAATTAATTTTTCATCTTCCTCTATTGCTATTAGTGAAAGCATCTGATATATACCATTCGTATACTCAATATCAATATTATTTCCGTTCTTAATTACATCATATATTTTTCTACCTATAAGGTAGTCGAATGCAGGTTGCATTCCCCATGAATATACAGTCTCTGGCACACTAAACTCATCTTTACAAATTTGATGTGAATATATGAATCCTTCATTTTCAATAAAAAATAACAAATCCTCCAGATGACTTTTTATGGGTTCCTTACTCTCATTAAGAATATCCTCAAAAGTCACTTCTTTTTTATTGGTTAACAATGTAGCCACAGTAACCAATACTGTTTTTATCATACTTTGTTGTTTTGTTTCTTTTTCTTGCTTTCTATAAGACTCTTCTACAGAGTCAATTTTCTTCTGAAACAACCTAGTAATAACTAATGAGTTTTTATCTAAATTCCCCACTCTACTATTGCCATATAAATCGCAAAATAATTTAAGTGACATAGGTGTACGTAATATTCCTTTTATCCAATAATTACCACATAAATCAATCTTATAAAATGCTATATAATTATCAAATAATTCATTTACAGACACATCTCCACTACTTGGTAATGTATAAAAACATTCTCGGTAATCCAAATCATAATATCTAGGAAATACATATGGTCTTGATAAAAAAACAAATTTTACATTTGAAAAAATATTTTCATAGACTTGCGTTTCCTCTATTCGTTCCTTCCAAAAGCTCCATGAAGAAGCTTCATCTATTCCGTCTACACATATTAAGCATTTAGGTTGAACTACAATATCACAACTTTCATTCAAATATCTATTTCTCAACAAGGCTGCATTTTCTAAAGCTTGAAACAACTCTAATTCACTCCATGTCGTCGATAGACCTATAGTTCTTGTCAAAATAGATAACCAACTATCACCTTTCCTATAATCCTTTGCTTGCACTAATATTGGAAGATATGTTTTACCCTGGAGCATCAAATTAATCTCACTAACAATTCCTGCCGTCTTTCCCGTCCCCTGATTACCGAGAAAAATAATTTTATTAGCACCGGCAGTAACCACACAACACAGATATTGTTCAAAATCGTCTACAATATTTTCCAAAATATTTTCTGCTGCATGAAAATGCGAATAATAACTAAAATGTAGCGAACTTTCTCTTAAATCTGACACTTCACAATTTAGTTCGAATTTCTTTTGGATATTGCTCATTTCTATACCTGTACCCGTTACAACTAATGAACCAAGCTCTTTTATAGTACATAACCAATCTCCGAGGATAGAAATATCTGCTTTTATCTTTTCAATAAGGTCTTTTTCTTTTTCTGGAAATTTCAATCTCAATATATCTTCATAAGCCTTTTTCAGTTTCTGAACTGTAGCATAAATAGTCTGCGTCATATCATATTTTTTCTTTGTCGCTTCGAAACCACCAGTAAAATATGAAAGTTTATCGTGAATATAACCCGTCGAATACAAATCAGGTATGTACTTTGTTTTTGCCCAACTATTGATTGCCTTTTGATAAGATGTCAAAATCTCTGTTTCAAACACCTCTGATGTTTCAAACCAATACTTGTAACACCCCTGCGTTTCTGGCATACATAATTTTTCTTGTATGCATGTCTCATCCCATAATTCAATTACAATATCCGGGTATTCTTTATTAATTTTCTCACATAGATTTATCCATTTTGATTCTTCTGTATCCTTAGCAACTTGATTATTTTTTACCATTCTCTTTGATGTCAAATCTCTAGGGACACAAACAATATACCGTTTTAATTCCGGACGAACTTTAATTGCTGTATAAAATGAATTCTCAATTTGTGTAAATTGAGAAGCTTCCATTTTCTGTGGAAACCACTTTGATTGAACACCAATAACATCACCTGATGTTAAAAGTCCATATGCTTCTACACCGCCATCTCCACCGCTTCCATTTACAAAGGCAAAATGAGAAATGTTATCTTTGTATTCTTTCTTCATCCAACATTCAAACAGCATATTGCACATTACTTCAAATGCATGATTGGAGGATTCTCCATGATTATTAAATTTTGTCCAATCCATAATTACCCCTCCAATACTGCACTCTTACACCATCGCTTTCTGCAACAATACTTGCGCATTATTGTAAAATGGAACATCACACTTGCTAAGTACCGTAGTAGGTATTGTTGCTATTTCAGAAATATTATCCATAGGTACAATTACCATCTTTGCACCATTATCAGCAAGTGAACTTACTTTATCTGCAAACTGAACAACTCTCTCTACAGCGCCACCAATTGTGACATTACCGATAACAGCAAGTCCAGCTTTTAAGTTTTTCTTATACAGTGCGGAAAGTATACCTACATAAATTGCACCACCAATCCCCGCTGTTGTATTATTGCCAAGGACATTAGTAACCTGAATATTAAGGTCTGTTTCCTTCAATGAATGTCTTTCATCTAATATTGTTTTCTCGTTAGCCTTAATATAGTTAACTGTATTCTTTACATCTTCCTTAATTGCATTACTTGTGGTTCCAGTTATTGTAATCTTTCCATTACCAGGTACTACAACTACCTCAATACGAATAATTCCGACATGATCACCATCACCAGTCGCTGAATAACATACTCCTGGTGCTAATGAAACATTTTCTATCAGAGCACTACTCTTTTCTTCCGGCAATGACACAAATATTTCTTCCTGTGTTTCTTTATCAATATAAGAAAAATTTGTATCCCAGAATTCCATTCCGCCGATACGCTTTAATTGTTCTTTAACTCTACGACGCATCTCCAATGCAATCTTCAGATATTCTTCAACATCTTCCTTGGTAAAGTTACCATCTGGATGAAGAAGCTTAATGTATCCTGACACAATTCTTCTAACAGATTTTGCGTCTCTTTGTTTCAAATGACTTCCTAAAGAAAAGAACTCATCAACTACTTCATAATATGTATCCTTACGCAGACCTTTTAATAATTCAGAAAAGAAATCTGTACTGAATCCAAAATGAGTTGTAAAGTTTGAAGGAGCAAACTTTTTGATTTCCCACCCTGGAAGGTACGCATTTATACGATCTAAGAATGCTGTATCATTGTTTACCTCCGATGACATCGGACTAAACAGATGTGAATTCTGTAGTACAGTTTCTACAGGCTGATTGATATTTCCATTATAAATTATAGATGCATTACCTGAGATTTCTCCTCCCTTTCCACCTCTAGAAAATGATCCTGATTCCATATAATCCTTCATAAGGGGAACAGCATCACTATCCTTAAACAGATGGTCTGTACTCTCATCAAAGCAGATTGCATCCCACTCTCCAACAGAACCAACTCGTCCAGTTGTATTATTCACAAATAACTTTGCAACTGTTCCCTGTCCACCAGACATAAGCAATGCATATGGCGTAACTTCTTTGTATATATATGATTTACCAGAAGAACGCGGTCCCAACTCAACCATATTAAAGTTAGCCTCAACGAGTGGTATCAAACGCAATAATAACAAATCCTGAATTCTTTCATCCAAGCCTTCACTATCAGGTTCATATCCAGCACTTCTAAGAAGAAGTTTTTTCCACTCTTCCTTAGAGAACCCTTTTCTTTTTTCTGCAATACGCTCCATATTGAAATTGGAAAGCTGTATCGGCTTTATATCATTTACTAAGAAAGGATATACCTTACTGCCTACTGTAATCATTGGATCATATTCCATGTCGATAATTGCCCATATTCCACCAAGTAATAACTTTTCATGACTTCGCACAAGATGGTCACTAATATTCGCCTTTTTAATATTGCTATTAACAATATTTGCCCAATAGCAATCCCTCTGTGGATCTAATTCAACAGAAATTTTATCGATTATTTTATATTTACCGTGTTCCTTTAATTTTGACTGAATCAGGGTACTCTCTTCAGGATTTACATAGTGCTCCCTAAGAACATTTTTTACATTCTCAATACCCTCACGGATTTTATCTTCATCATCTGTACTACAAGTATTTGCAAGAAGATATTCCAAAACAAACGCAGGTACATTAGCACCGCCTTTAATCAAAGGAGCCAAATCTTTTCTAACTACGCATCCACGAAATTCCTCTAATGCTTTTTCATCAATATAATCAGACACTAATGTCACCTCCCTAGAATAATCCGCCTAAATCTCTCATCTGGCTCTTTGTAACTTTTGCCTTATCCAATTGATCTTTGGTATCTTCGTCAATAATAACTACTACACCTTCTGTTGCAGAATCAAGTGAAAGCTCAACCTTTTCTTGACTTCCCGGACTTATCGATATAATACTGCTCTTATCAACAATCTTATCACCAACATATAATAAAACTCTTACTTTTCTCTGATAAAATAAAACATCTTTTGCTTCACCCGATGAAAATTTAACAGTAAGTATATTTCCCGCAATATCAATCAAATCTTTCTTGTTTGTAATATCAACATCCATTTGATTTTGCTTATTGTAGGTAAATACAAAATTAGGAATAACAACTTCTTGTGGAGTAAAACCACCGTGAGAATATCCATACTTTCCAGTAGATACAAACGGTCTTGAACTTTTTACAAAATTTACATAGTTATAATTTTCATAATGCTCCTCAATAGAAATATACTTGCTACCACTTTGCTCATCTACAGATCTAATATAACGTTCTGATACTTTCTTGCCGCCACTGATATCATCTGTAGGTATTTTATCTGATTCCTCCAAAATTCCTGTAAGCACAAAACCGTGGTCTGTCACCAAATGAACCTCTTTATATCCCAAATGAAGTAATAACTGTATTTTCTCTACTAAAATATCTTCAAATTCATCAACCAAACGAAGCATGCCTTGCTGCATCTTTTCCCCAGCATCATCAATATCCTTGTATGTTAATACGAGAATTTCACCATCCGTTGTTCCATTCACTTCATCAAGCTGCATATATGTAATATCTTTTCCGGTTTCATCTGACAGCTTCTTTTCACGTTCCTTCTTCTCTGCAATTATCTCACCATCAGTAGTATATAAAGCGCTCATATTATGTTCTGTTTCAGATGGAAGCCCCGCATACATAAATTTTTTATCAACAGAAATATCACTTGCTACTCTTGATGCAACACTATCTGCCACTTCATATCGAACTCCATCGCCAACTATGATAGCTATCTTTTTAGAAGTATTCTTTATCAAATTAACAAGGTATCCCTTTTGTGATTCCTGATATTCTCCGTAATGAGCAAACCAAGACTTTAACAGATCCTGATTCATACGCTCATAATATTCTTGAATCGGTTTGACTATGTTTATATCTGCTTTTAGGTATGTAAGTATACTTCTCATTGATCTATCTGTTTTCGAGAACTCTACTGTATAATACCTACTTATCCCATCAATAGAAGCATCATTACAAACGACTGTAAAATCCATAATATCAGCAATATCCTGCCACCATTTTGCAATGTACGGATTTGATTTTTTGAACTTAAGTCGTTTCTTAATTTTATCCAAGATATTCTTAACTTCACTAGCATTGTTAATATTCTCCACAAATTTAGTCAAATACTTCTTATCAACCACATCAAAGCAATGGTTATCCTTCACCTTATCAATATCAATTGTGCTAGGCAATTGATATTCTCCCAAATACTTCTTGAAAGAACTTTCATGATTACGGCTATCAATCCACTTGCAATAAATTACATACTCTTTTTCAGAAATATTACCCTCTAATATACCTGTAAAGATATGCCTTGCAATTTCACTAGCAAAGGTATCTGCTGGTTTATCTTGAACTGGTTGTTGCAAAAGCTTACAAAACTCCTGTATATACAAGTTCTTAACCGCTGGTGTTTTTGATTCAAGAAAACCGTTCGGATTATCGAAGAAATCTAGAATATCATTCTCAATTGATAATAAGCCTTCAATTTTCTGAACAACCTTCTTCCACCAATTAATATCCTTAAAGATTCCAAGCTGACAAGCTATATATAACTCATCGTCTGTTAACGATACCTGCAGTGATGTTTCCTTCAGAAGTACATCTCTAACCCATTCTGTTGCAAGTTCGATGCATCCACCAGTTTTAGCATACTCAATCAAAAACGAATCTGCTGCCAATTCTCTTGAAACATATATCACCACTTGATCATTCTTATGATTCTTCTCTATTTCATGACGTAAAAACAATTCATCCTGTTTCTGCTGCCACTTACTGCTATAGTCCTTTGTAGAATAAAGGCAGATATCAGTACATGCGGCATCAACCAAAAACTTCCATCTCGAAGATTGATCAAGAATGACTATACGGTTGCTATTGCATATTTTTTTATCAATTTCATTTCTTAACCATTTTTCTATCATTTACCATTCCGCCTTTAAATATTTCTTCAACTGATTAGCATTAAGAACATCTGCTTTTAACATTTTCCTTTCCTGCAAAGGAGCAATATTCTTTCCAACACCATCATCAAGAGTCGGATTATATCCGGATGCAATCAACTCATCAATTTTGCCTACAAAATCATCGATTTCAGCTAATTGTCTATCAATTAATTCTTTTTCCTCGAGTGCCTGCGCTGTATCATTTCCAGCAATCTGAGTTTTTCTATATTCAAGGTTCTCTTTTCGCTTGTATATATATTCAGATTTAATCTTATATAAAGAATCAGCATTCCACTTATATATAGATATCAAAGCCTCAAAACCACCATTTATACCTGAAGACAAGTGCCAAACAAAAGGCGTCTTTGGAAAAAACATATACATATTTGTTGAATCCATCAATCTACAAAATAAATCCTCTTTACAAAATTGACTCAATTTTTTATCTAGATATTCCTCTAGCTGGAACAACTGCGCGTTTGATATTCCAATACCATCTGCATATTCTATCAATAAATCCATAAAATATTTTTGATTATTTGATATTTCTAATATCCCGTCATTAGAAGCAGATAATAGATCTCGTATTGCAAAAAACATCCACTCTTCAGCAAGTTGATTAGTTTTTACTTTAGGTAAAATACCATCTTCAGAAACAAAGTATAAAATTGTTATTGGATTAATTTCATAATTAATGCAAAAATCTTCAACCTCATTATTTTTTTGAAACAAAATATTATATATATTATTTTTTATTTCTTTTATTTCCGTTTCTGAGTATTTAACGATATCATGCTCTCTCTTAAGATTATACTTGTCTATATAGAATCTATAAGCTTTCTCGTAAATTGGAAAATTAGAAACACATTTTTTAGTTTTTTCTTCCAATCTAATTAGATCATCTGCATCTAACTCATATAATGAACAAATTTCATCATCAATTAATGCTTCGTTTTCTAAAATACAAATCCATTCATGCAGTTCATCACTTATACACTTTTTCATTGCTTCTTTCACAGAACTTTCAATGACAAGCGGAGATTTTTCTGAACCATTAAATAAATAATTTGAATCAATATTTTTTTTGTGCTGTATACATTCCTGTGCCAAAATACTTACTCGCTGTTCAACATCTACAGACGGTATTACGAAAGGAATTCTTTTTAAATCGCCTACCTGTGTATTAACTGTAGGATTCAAGCAATTGATAAGAAATACTGCAAAGCGCGAATTCATGAATGCAAGCAAATATTCTATATTCTTATATCCGTCGGCTATAGGGAATATACACGACCCACCTACATCAAACATTGATTCATTTTTCAATTGTCTAAATGTAGTTTTTTTTCCACCACCTGCGGTATATGTGATTCCATTTTTTAAGTAATAATTCGAATTTTGTGGTCTAGCTCTCAATTTTCCTTTTTCATCAAAATTATGCTTTATCTCTTCACCGTCATTCTCCCAATTAACCACAGCCCAATTGTTTCCATACCATTTACAGTAAGGACCGCCTTTGGCATAGGTATACCATTTAGCATTATATGGTGTATTATATTTTTCTTGAATTTCCCACCACATTCTAACAAATTGTTCATTAGATCCTGTTTGCAATCCTACGCAAACCTTAAAACTATCATCAATTGAATTTAGATAAAATTTGCTTCTCAATTGTTCAGAAACATAATACATATAAGGTAATCCTGAAACTCTTAAAAAATCTTTCTGATTGACCCCATATACCCTTTTATTAGTTTCTTTATTAAAAATATTATCAATTGCCAGTTCAAACGAGCCCTTTTTGAACTTTTCTTGCTGTTTATCTGCAATATCCAAAAATAGTGTGCTATTTGTATCAGCAATTGCCTTTTTAGCAACATACCATACTGCATTTACCAAAATATTCTTTCCAAATAAATTAATTCTATCTAGCCCATAATCAACAAATATTTGATATGTCATATTCCGAAGTGAATACTGCCGCAAATCTTCAAATGTAGAAATATACATAAATGTATCTGGATGTATTAATGCTAAATATCCTTCTGAATTAAGCAATTCTAAATCCCTTTTTACAAATGCAGAATATAAGTTTGTTGTCAAATTTAAAGGTTTTTTATACTCATTATTTATAAAACCTCGAAGTGCATCTCCAAAATCATTATAATCTGTATATGGTGGGTTTGACATTAATACATCATATTTCTGAGCCATCACTTCAAGAAATCGAACTGCATCTGAAGTTTCATCAGCATAAAATCGAGTTCTCTCATCAACAACATACTGCTCAACAGCAGCTTTCAATTTCACATAAAAACCTTGTTCAAACAAATCAAACTCAACTGCCTTCTCATACGTAAACAACGAGAGCTGATCCTCTCCTAATTCAGCTTTTAATTCCTTCTTTTTGTCTTCAAATTTTTCATCAATTCTAAGCAATGAGCCAAATTTATGTGCCTGCTGTAAATCCTTCCATACATCCTGTAGCAAGTCACTAAAATCTTTTGAGAAAAACTGTACGTCAAACAGATTACCAATTTCCTTATAATCCGGAAGTCTGAAGCTAGCACTTACAACATTATAATGATTAATTTCCACCGAATTTCTCTTTGTTTTTGCCTTGATAAAAAGACCTACCTTAGTAAGCTGTACGGCTCTTTCATCAAGATCAATTCCATGAAGATTTTTTTCAATAATAATCTGTGGAACTTCACGGCTGTTATAATCAGCACCGTAGTTTTCAATCTGATCCATATACAAGTCATAAAACAGATCGAAACAATACAGTAAGAAGTTACCTGATCCTACACATGGATCAATAACCTTTACTTCATCCAATGGCTTTATTTCTCGGGTATTCTCTGAAAAATCGCCAATTATCTTATGAGTATCCTTAATCTCTGAATCCGGATACATTTCCAGATACAGCTTACCCAGACTATTATCTACTAAGAATTTAACCACCCATTCCGGCGTATAAATCTGACTTTGAACATGTACCTTATCATACTCCACTTTATCGCCACTTGCCTTTAATGCAGCCTTCTTACTATTGTTATATATTTCATATATCTGAGATAAAATATTGCCTTGCTTCCATACTTCTTCATCAATTTGGTCATCTTCATCAATAGCATTAATTAAATCAATTATCTCCTTGATGAATGTTGCTGTTGGAATCATATGCAAAGGAATCGTCGTATTAAAAAGGTCACATTCTAGTGATAGTTGCTCGAATTGATAATTAATAAACTCTCCCAATCCTTCAAATGCATCATCCCTATACTGCTGATTATTTTCTAACCACATATAATGAGCATATGATTTACCTGAATGTTGTTGTCTTTGAGTAATCATTTCTGGATATAAACCATGAGCTTCAAGTACCTTCATGCACACCAAACGATTAAATAATGTAAACGCATAGTCATCAACAATTTCATCAAAACATTCTGTCCATTCAGACTTCTCTGATTGAATAGATTGCACCAATTGCTCAACATTACCAATGCTAATACCATTTACATTCTGCTGTGCATGGTTATTCCCATTAATCGTAATGCCACATCTATCTAGTGTATTCTTTACAGCCTCTTCAACCTTAATTCGTATTTTCTCAACATGATCTTCTAATTTCATTCCGAAACCTCCTTAGAAAGTCACTTTATCAGTATCCTTCATTGCAGACATTGTCTTTATTTCCGACAACAGCCAAGATTTATACTCTGCAACAGTAATATCAGCATTAGGCAAAGTTCTTTTTATTGTATTCACTACAACCTGTGGCTGAGATATATCTTCTGTAGGTGTATCGTCTGCTACCAGCGTAGGAACTACAGGCTCTTCCGCCTTTTCTCTAACCAACTGCGCATCAACAATATTTATTTCTGTCTCCTTTTGCGCAAACATCTCATTTGCAGATAACACTTCTGAATATGTCAATTTCGTATTGTCTTCCTTGATAGAAGTTGTAATCTTAGGTGTTTCACATATTCTTCCTTCTGCAAATTGAAGAATAGAATTAGCCTTACTCTTTGCGATTGCATTCTCAGTAAAATCTAAGGCATCTATTTCCTGTATAAGTGCGATTGCCTTATCCTTCAATGTCTTATATTTTTCAGTCATCAAACTAGCAGCTTCTGAGTATTTTTTGAAATATTCATCGCGAATCTGCTGATACAATTTCTGCAATTCTGAATATTTATTCATTATTCCAAGGCAAAAAGCTACATCAAATTCTGCTGTAGCAGTCGCAATCACCTGAACATTTTTTGCTGCCTTTGCCAGGTCATCATTAACCTCTTTTACAAAATTTTTCCACGACTCAGCATTAGTCTGCTTATTCTTAATAAATGTCGCACATACCTCCACCTTTTCTACTGCATCAACAAAGGTATCCTTATTAGCTATAAAATATACTGCTTTATCAATATAATTTTGGTCATTAATATTAGCTACAAACCCAGTAAGTATTGACTCCACATCTTTCATTTCTGGATAATACGAATCAAATTTTGAATTAGCCTCTCTCCATGCTTTAATCTTTCCGGCATACTCGTCTGCAGTTTTTGAAATTGCGCATACTAAATCATAATCATTTGTATTCCAATCAATCTTCTTTCCATTTCTGTCTGAAACATCAAAATCTTTAAGAACAACAACTATTTCATTTTTCTGTGATGCAGTCAACGACCTACTGATGCCCTTGAAGGATGCTTTTCTAAAGTTCGTCGCGGACTTGAAGATATTCTCAACATCTGTATCTCTATATGAAAACTTCTCGGAACCATTGAATTTCGCAATAATTCTTCCACCACGCATAAGTGCAGCAACCGTTGAAACAACTGTTCCATACATATAACCGGTAGGTGGATCTAATAATTTATTTTCAATACTTGCTCCATCAACAAATGCATTTTTCATCAAATCAAGAACCGCTTCTGCTACTCTTAATTTGTCACCAATAAGAGTTCCGTTAGCATCAAAAAATTCAAAATCATTTCCTGCAAAATATGAATGAAGTTTTGAATCATTCGCCTCTTTAATTACTTTTAACGCTGTTTCTTCCTTCAACTGAGTCGATAATCTCTTAGTATAAACATTTCTAACTAATGCTTTCTCCTGATCTGATATCATGGTAGTTGCATTTGATTCGTTTAATAGATAAACATTAAACAAATAAACAATTGTTCCATTTACAAATGATTTTTCAATCAATGTTTTTAATGCATCTTCCTTTGTTTCCTTAATAGAAGCAAAGCTTCTGATATATGGCGCTTCCTCAGTATCGTTTCTCTGATACTTATCTACAATAAACTCAATTCTTTTTATTTCAGTAATCATCTTGTCAATTTCAGAGAACTGACTATTATCTGGAATGAGATAAATCAAATCCTGCTGATTCTGATATGTATTCTTAATTTCTGTAACATCTGCATTTCTATCGTCAGAAATAGAATAAATGCTTTTAACTTTTAATTTTAGGTTCTTTCTTGCCGGCGATGTCAACTCATCATCCAAATCTGTTGTTACATAAACATCATACTTAATTCCGTTATCTACAATACTTCCAGCAGACTTTATAAAACTGCTTTTCTTATAATATTCAACTAAGAATCCCTTTCTAACAAATGACTGAACAGCAAACTCATTCATCTCATCTAAGAGTCGTTGTTCAATATCAGATGTGATTCTGTATTGGTTGTCATTCAAAATAAGTATGCGAGCTTCAACCAAATCATCTAGTGCTTTTTTGATATCCTTTTCCAACTGGAAATACTGATCTGGCTGGCTTATATATGCTTTTATAATATTTCCCACCGTTGCCGGAGCACTGTCTGCATCCTCCAGAAAATGAATTGTTTCTAACAAACTTCTTCCCGAAATAATAGAAGATTTATCCTCCAAAACTCTCTGTGCACTTTCATAACGATTCACAAGTAAGGCAGGTGGCTGTGGTTGAGCCTGCTTTGTCATCTTCCATGCATTAGCTGTAGAAAATACATCCTCTTCTTGCATTTCTTTTTTCAAAATATCATATGCACTAATAATCATTCCTCTCGCAGCAACATTGGTGGATGTATAACCTTTTTTTCCAAACAAGAAATTCTGCATTAACTGTAATTGATACTGATAAAATGGATAATATGTTGCATAGTTTTCTTTACTATCTGTTTTTGTCAAACCATTTCCAACAAGCATAGCTGTATCGGTAATTTTTCCAGAATTACTTGTATAATTGTCCTCAAGTAATTGCTTACCAGCATCTGTTTTCTTCAGTAAACGATTTCTAATAATCACATCAACTTCTGTAGCTTCAATATGGATCTTAGTCTTAAATCTATCCGTCATTTTAGTCAGATTAGAACGATTAATATTGGTGTTATTGATTACATCATCCAGCTTTTCCTGTGCAATGGCCATTGTCCACACACGACCCTTAATGGCAGAAAAAGACTCACTAATTCCTTCCAAATCAAGAAGGTTAAACTTCTTCTGATTAATTGCTTCACTTGCCTCATCAAATAAGAAAACGATATCTACATCTGGTTTTATTGATAAAAATAATTCAAGTTCTTCCTTCAACTTTGCAGCACCATAATGTTCTCTGTCTTTTTCTATTGAATCTCTTACAGCTTCAAAATCAGATTCATTATTTCCATTAGCTAAAAATATTTCCTTAATTACTTTAAAATAATTCAAAGAATTTTTACGAACATTATTCCAGTCCTTGCCACTTTTATCCTGAATGTATTGAAATACATCTGTATATTTTTCATTCATCATCATGTGAAAAAGTAATATACCAAATGCATTCTCTGGAATATTCAATGTCTTCAAGAAGTTCTCCATCATAGTGAGTGCAATACCGAGATTAGTGTTCTGCTTTGCAATATCAAACTTTATAACCATAAAGTTTTTGCTATCCAATGCCATGATGTCATTACGTATAAGCGACTCATTGTTTATTCCAGTAAATCTTTGAAGAATACGTTCCCTTGCTGGTGTACCTAAGATAACAGGGTTGCTTAAGATATATCCCCATAATTTACCTAGATACGACTTTCCTGATCCATAAAAACCAGATAACCAGATTCCAGTTTCCTTCACATTTCCTGAGAAAACATCTGCTAATTTATCAAATTCACTTGCTAAGCCATCCGTCACAATATAATTTTCTATTTCGCTTAACAGTTCTTCTTCTTGGATATTCTCCATATCTATTACATTGGTGATATCTTCAGACAAGTCAATGGTCAATATTTCTTTTATCTTCATCCTAATTACCTCCGATAACCATACAGCGATATTTTGATGCAGGTCGTATTCCTAAAAACATTATCTCTTGATTCTTATTTTCTGCTGGATACAAAATAACGAGTGGCTTCTTACCATTCATTACAGTTTTATTCTCCATAATGTGTATATTCTCTATATCAGTACCATTTAATGCTCCTACCCGAATTAATACAGGTATTTTACCAGCATCATATGCACTCACAATTTCTTCAATAATCATTCCAAACAAATCATTGCCTTCTTCACCTTGTGGCAACTTAAAAATTTGATTAGATGAATTCCTTAAGAAATCAAATTTCATCTTAATTTCATCTGCATTCTCTTCTACGAATTTTACAAGCAAATCATTCATATCCAAAAACATATACTTTTCTGAGTTTAGAGTTTTTTTCATAACTGCTATATATTCGCTCTCTTCTACTGGTGGACACATAAAGAGTATGGAATTTCCACCATTAGCACTTAGCTTGATATTGTTTTTGTTATAAGCTTGTACAGCCTGTTCTAAATCTTTTATTTTAGCTTCTATCTTACTAACACTCATGGCAAATCTCCTCATACGACAATAGCGGTTCCACTCTTAAAATATCCCCATTAAAATTGACATTAATATATTTGGTATATTTATGCTGTAGACACCTCTCAATAAAATATTCTTTCTCCATAAAGGAATACTTCATCCAAATGCTATCACCTAAATTCGTTGTATCTTCCGCCTGCATTAACCAATACAAAAAAAGTACAAATTGTTTTTCACTCAAATTTTTATAAATAATTTTTTTCTTTATTGCTCCATCAAGAAGTCCGAATTTTTTTAGCAATGTCAAATACTTTGATGCAGTAATATCTATAGTCGAATCTGACCACTCTTTAAGCCCCTCTTCTGTTTGCTTTAGTTCCTTTAAACATGCCGAAACTTCCTCTGCCGTAATAATCGTTCTTCCTGAAAACAAAACAGGGAAATACACTTTTTCATTTAAATATGCAAGTAACTCGTTATTTAATGACATATTCCAAAAAAACATAAGCAACATAGTTTCATCCAAATCCTGCTCATTACAAAGCATCTGAATCATCCGCTTCAACTTGTCGTTCTTAAAGCTATTCATACTTTTATCAATAGCTTTTCGGAACCTTTTAAATGCTTTTTCTGTCTTTATATTAGTGTATTGCAATTGCACTTCACTTGTTGATTTATCCTTTGCCTCACCAGCAATATATATCCGTATTAAATTATAATCAGGCATTCCTCCCAGAATATTTATATCCGTATTAATATCCATAAAATGATTCACTCCATATGCAATGTATTCTGATATCCCATCTATACTCTAACAGATTAGCTGTCCCTTTTTACGGACTCAATCTGCACAATATCATCAAACCCACATTTCAGCTCCAAACATATCCTCGCCAGTATATCCAATGATACCTGCTGATCATTATTCATCTTCGTAAATGTGCTTGGTGCAATTTGCGTTCTCTTTCTTAATTCTGTTTTTGTCATTTCCCTATCAATCAATAGTTTCCATAAGGGCTTATATGATATTTTTACCTGATTTTCTGACATGTTCTTTCCTCCGATTTATCACGCCAAATAGTCCTTTTTTATCAAAAATAATTATATCATCTATCTTTCATATTTACAATTAGAACTTTTGAGTTCTCGAAACATAGAGTATTACTAATTATGTCTATTTTTCTATGGATTGCTTTTTGTACCTCTTCTTTTTCTTCAATAATGTAATCCAAAAACGTCATAATAGTTCATGAAATAGACAGAGGAACTATCTCCCTCTGCCCTTATTCCACTGCTTCTCCTGTTCCATCTCATTCCTGCTTACTGTCTCATCATAAATTTTCTGATATTCCTCATACAGTTGATCCCCATAAAGTTTCACACCCAATTTATCCAGCACACTCATAAAAAGTTTCAAATTACCACCGGCATCACTTACATCGAACTTAAAAGCATCTGCTTTCACCGATGTTTTCAGGTACTTATATGGACCACATGCCAAAAGCTCCTTTGCTACTTTATTTGCCTTGTCTTCCACAACACTCTTTCTAACAACATCTACTAATCGCTTTGCTTCCTCATATAGTTCATCAAAATCAGCTTTGTGTCCAATTTGCTTAAAGAAACTACTTAGTTTCTCATGTACTTCCATTACATCATCATTTCCATTAATGCCTACTATTTGTATTCTTTCTTCATCAGGACTGACAATATATTCTTCATACGAATAAAATGAATTGCTTTCCGTAATTGTCTCTACTGGCAGTTTATCCATACTCACTATAGATTTCGCTTTACTGCTATACACTGCCTCTGTATAACTTTCATATGCTTCTTTGCCATCATCCCCTCTACATTCCTGTACAGCCACATCAGAATAAACTTTATTATATGAGTTTTCCCTAGCATATTCTAAATCATCTCCATACATATCATCCGAAACTACCTTTTCCTCTTCCTCATCGCGAGATACCTCATCTGTAGCCATCACACCTACATCCGCTCTTTCCACTTCCACCGTATCAACCTCATCTGTTAGTCCCTTACAAGCCACCTGCTCTTCCATCCCCGGTATCTCAACATCCCTGTCAGCAACAATCTCCTCCTTCCCCGACACCGCATAATAAACTGTATACAAATCTTCTTTTATAATGTCATCAGCAAGCTGTATCTGCCTCTTAATTTCCCTTTTCTCCTGCTTCAGTTCGTCCAGTTCTTCCTGCACTTCCACATGCCATATCTGATATTTCCGGTACTGCTCTTCATTCTTTATACTGCGTTTCCGACTAGAGCTTTCTCTGTATATCTCATGCTGTCTGTCCTCAATCTGCTGAATCTTTTCTTCCTGCTCATTTATGAAATCCACAAGCTCCACAATACTTTTGATGTCATTATTTACAATCAGCAGATATTCGTCCTGTAACTGATGAAACCGCTTCAAATCCTCTGTATACTTTGCTCCACCGACTGCAAAACGCTTCTGCTCTACAATCCTTAATCTGTATAGCTTTGCATAAAACTTCTTCTGGAATGATGACAGCTTCGCCCTGTGCAATCCCCTGATATCCGACGAATAAAAGTAAGGCTTTGCCATCCAAGGCATATCCACATGATGCCTTAACGTCTCCTCTGAAAACATCTCGTCCATCTTTGCAAGCTTATGATAATACCGAAATCCCGGTGCCTGTACTCTGTCGCCATTCTCCCAATGAATATTTTGAGTGGAAAATAACATGGCCTCAGGCGTAAATGAAACTATTCCTGCACAGCTCACTTTAGTACCAAAATAGTACCACAAGGCAAAAAACAAGCTCGCAAACGCCCATTTTACTAGGCTTTGCGAGCTTTTGAAAATTATTCAAACTCTTGGGCTGAGAGATTTATCTGGCTGTTTTCAGGTACACATTTGTGTGTTTTATTCTTCATATTCATCCTATTGTGCATTTTTGTGTACCTCGTCTAAAATTTTTAGAGCCAAAATGGAGCCACTTCAAATTCATTGCATAATCATACGGTAATATTTGCATATTCCGAACATTAAGATATATTTTCAATATCCTTTTCAATGTCTCTTATTTCACGCTTCATTATTTTATGAAACTGTATTTCAACAAAGCGTTCATCTTTGTCAGTCAAATCCATCTGATATATGTCCGATAAAATAGCTTTCTTATCTTCTAATTTCAAATCATCTAAATTCGGAATATACTTAGTCTCATGCAATGCCATATGAATTTCCGCATATGTCCGAACAAATCTCTTTATTTTAATCTTACCTTCTAATTTATAACGCTTAATCAATTTTTGCACAACATCATCTAAGTGGAAAAGTAAACTCAAATCAGTTATTTGAGAATAGAAAAATAACCAACCGTACTTATGGCTTTCAAGAATAAAACCTGTAATTTTTAAATTTAATTTCCATTGCAAATATCCAATATTATCTTTCTTTATCGTTCTAAATAATTCCTCGATAGATTGCTCGATTTTTAAAACACTGCTTTTTCTTACTGTTACTTCACTATCATTTAAAACATAACCTAAATATTCAAATGATTCTGTTACAAGTCCCTCATCTTTCTTGTCATTTAATTCCAATCCAAGCTTTTTTATGTCATCACATATATTTTTCTTTACATCAAAAAATTTATCTTCATTAACCAATATCAATATGTCATCAACATATCTGTAATATGATATGTAGTCAAGTTCTCTATATTTTATGTCAATATCCTGCATATATATGTTAGCTAAAGTGTTTGAAATAGGTAATCCCTCTGGAACTCCCAATATTCTTTCCTTTTTTACAGTCTTTTCCTTTATCGGATAAAGAAGTGCCTCTGTTCTAATTGCATTCCATATAATTGATATAATTTCTGGTTTGTGTATCTTTCTTTTTATTATTTTAATCAACTTGTCTTGATTTATTGAACTATAAAATGATTTCACATCCAATTTTATAAAATGTGTGTACATTGGAATTTTTTTTGTAATATCATCTATAACAAGTTGTGGCATTATGGTCTTACATTTATCCCCATATACCCCAACCAACAACTCATTCAACGCTGACGCTGTTAACTTATCTCTTAGCGTCGGCACACAAATCGCTCTAGGCGGTTTTGTAGGTCCTTTCGTAAATAGTAGTTGCTTATATCTTGTAAAATGATAAGAGCCATTCATAGATTTTCGAATAATAATTTCAATATTCTCATCCAAATTTTGTTCGAATTTTCGAGGCGACACTTTATCCAATCCAACGGACGGCTTATCTTTTACTTTTTCTTCATAATGTTCAATAAGATGTTTTTTTGTGAACAACTTTTTCCATAAATACGATGCCTGCATCTATAAAACCCCACATATCCAATATAAAACCACTGGCAATAATATAACACATATTTTTAAAAGCACACGCCAAATAACATTATAATAATATTTGCACCTTACATTTTTCCATTTTCTATTTCTATATTCACCTGAGCTACCATGAACTGTCTCATAATAATCAAATGATCTATGATTACTACTTGAATCTAGTAAATCACAATATCTATTATATATGTTCTTAAACAACTCTACATCATCACTCTCAATATTCTTTAATTCAAATTCAAGTTTTTGCAACTCTGTATAATTCTTTCTATATTCTCTTGCATGCTCCAGATATTTTTGTCCATTCAAATATAAAATAACAATAAGCAATGATATTGTCATAAACACTGTCATCAAACTTAATTTTTCATTTTTATTAAGTAATGTAAGTATCGAAAATATAATCGTAACACATGAATAATAAATGTTAATTCCCTGAAAAAAAGCTTCTTTGTTTATCAATCTTTTTTCAGCATTAACTCTTGAAATTCTTGTTGTCCATATTTGATCTGATAAATCTTTATATTTTTCCAAGTTGTACCCTCCTAAAAAATGTATTAGGGTCTCTATATACTAACTGCGATACCTTCATGCGAAAGCCTATAAAATCTTTACAGATTGTTAATTACGTTATCTCCTAAGTGGAAATCATAACTTACGTTATAGACCCTAATACAATAGATATTTTACCACATTCTACTATTATTCTCAATCCATCCTTCCCATTATCTTGTCAGCTATAAATCTTATTTTATAGTTTTATTTCCAATTCTAAGCAATTCCATTCTTCTCCCATTACAGTATACTTTTCTATTTCATCTTGAGATACATCCTCAAAACCTATCGCCTTATAGCAATAATAAGCTGATTCATTATTCTCAAAAACGCCTAATGAAACTTTATTAACGCCGAATATTTCTTTAGCATATTTTAAGCCTAATTTCAGCATATTTTTTCCATATCCCCGCCCACGTTTTCTCGAATCAACGATTACAAAGCCAAACCGTAATTCATTAAAAAATTCATTTGGTCTTCTCATGGTAAAAAATCCCACTACATCGTTATCATCTATAGCAGTAAATGCCATAAGATTACTTACTGTATTGAATTGCTCCTCAGAAATTGGATATTCGCCTAAAACTCCTGCTGTCCATTTATAAAAAGCGCGCTCGTCTTTTATCCATGACATAATTATTTCTGCATCATTTTTATTGTATGGCCTTAATCTTAACATACTTGCCTCCTTTTTCATTTGCCTAAAATTTTGTTTATCATATTCTGTTTGCCATTCGTGTATGCAACCCTGTCATCTGCATACTTACTTTCAAGTTCTTCCTTTAATTTTTCATACTGCAATGCCACATTCTCATTGGCATTAAGATAATCCCTGAAATGAATATAATTCTTTCACTCAGTTCCGTTCCATTTTACAATATGAATATGATGTGTTCTGATATCCGCCTCCATATCACCCATTACATAGAGCAATTGACATTCTACATCTGAACCTCGATAAAATATTTCCTCTTGTTACTTCTGACTTATCTATTCTGGCCATCCCTTATAAATGGTTTCTTGATTTCTTTACTTAACAACTGACTGTATGCTTCTACCTTACGAAATGTGTTTCCTAGCATTTCCCGATTCCTATATTCTCTAATAGCTTCCATATCAAACTCCGCATATAAAATTCCCTCTGCCTTATCGTCAGCCAGCAAAACTGTGTTATCAACACATTTCCCATTTCTATCCCAGCAAATGGGACTAAATGCACAGGAACATCCAGCATTATCTCCATTCGGATTTGCCATAGCAACTGCAACCATATTTTCATATGCTCTTGTAGAAAGCGCTCTGATTCTTGGTTGCATAGAACCGCAATCATTCGGTACAAGAATAACTTCTGCACCTTTTAACATCAGTATTCTTGCACTTTCCGGATACTCTCTGTCATAACAAATCATAATGCCTAATTTTATTCCTTCAAAGTCACATACCTTAAACTCTTTCCCCGATTCAACATTTCTTTCATCTGCAAAATCACATGTATGCACCTTAGAATATTTCATCAAAATATCACCCGATTTATTGATAACAAATGCTGAGTTCTGCGGTTGCTTATTACCTTTCGTAAATGAAGTTAGTACTACTCCAATTTTATATTTTTTTGCATACTTACATATTTTTGCAATTCTTATATCATCATCGGAAATACTTTTTTCATATGACATAGGTAAATCATATCCTGTAATAAAACATTCTGGCAACAATAGAATATCTGCATGGTTTTCCGAAGCCTCTTCCATTGCCATAATGATAGTTTCAATATTCTTATCTATTTGTTCATTAATAGAACGTTTTTGTAGTATAGCAACCTTGAACATTCACTTTCCCTCCTATAGATAATTCAAAATGTCAGATAAGTTATTAACTTCAATATCGGCTTTTTCACTCTCGTCCATTACAGTCCACAAACTTCCAAATCCCTGTTTTATCCATATCGTTTTCATTCCTAACTGTTTTGCGGGTACAATATCATTATCAATACGGTCACCAATCATGACTGCATTCTCTGGCTTACAACAGCTTCTTTCCAATGCAATTTCAAATATGCGCCTATCAGGTTTTGAAACGCCTTCTTCTGCTGATGCGATAATCAAATCAATATATTTTCGTACTCCAAGATTTTCTAATCTCTCAGAAGTTCCTAATGATTGGTTTGCAATTACACCAATTTTATAAATTCTACTTAACTTTTTCAAACAATCTTTAGTATCTGTATACAGCCTCTCGTATTGCGATTCCCATTTAGGTAGTTCTATCCCCAATTGTTTTGATATCTCTAAATCACCTTTTTTATTTCTCCTGTATAATGATATCGCATGTTCATAAATTTGTTGCGGAGTTATACCAGATAATTCAGCTATTTTTTTCATTCTATCTTCATAAACTCTACTTTCATCAATCAGCGTCGAACCAACATCAAAAAATAACCATTTTATTTCATCCTTCTTAGGCAAAAATCCTCTTTGTCTCGCTTCTTCTAGCAGTCTTGGTTGAATTTCCGGGTATGTCCAATTCTCAGGCAACTTATCCATAAGAACAACCTTCTCCATTTCGCTATGTAATTCTTTCGTAAATTCCGTTATCTCCGCAAAATAAAGCAGTCCAAATGTTTCTTCGCCAGTATCATTTACTCTAGTCTTACCTGTCACCGAATATACGCATATTGGTTTTATCTCAAATTTGATAGCTCCTGTTTCTTCCTGCAACTCTCTTTTAGCAGTTTCAAGAATATTTTCCCCAGCTTCTCTATGCCCTCCCGGCACTTCATATGTATCTCTTTCTTTATGCTTGCAAAATACCCACTTTCCGTTACTCTGTGAGATAATTACTGCAAATTTCAATAGTTCGTCATTAACTGTATCATAAAATCTTACTTCCACCATATTTCCTCTCCATGTACATATCTATAATATTTCATTTTCAATAAAACCCGCAATACCATCTTCATCATTTGAACCAATTACAATATCAGCTCTCTCTTTTACCTCATCAATCGCATTCCCCATTGCAACACCTGTTCCACATAATTCAAGCATTCCGATATCTGCATAATCATCTCCAAATGCAATAATTGAATCTGTACTAAATCCACATACTTCCGTAATCTTCATAATTGCGTTTTCTTTCGTCACATTCTTTTTTGTAAACTTGTACCAAAATCCATCAGAGAAACGAATACAATCACAATCAGAGAGACTTCGAGTCAGCTTATCTGCCTTATCTTGATTAAATATCTCAACACACATTTTTAATGAACATTCGTTAAAATCTGAAAAATCTGTATAAATACTATCTCCCCAACTCTTATCTAACTTCTTAGGATCTATTTTATAATTCCAATAATGTGCATCTATTGTGTCTATCGTAATTTCGCAATCATTTCCACAAATATTTCTTGCCATGTCAATCATCACATTCGTTTCTTCTTCGGAAAATTCTGCCCTATAAATATATTCTGTTTTGTATTTTACTAATGCACCTCCACTCGATATTAAAATATCGGGCATCAATTCATTTAAAAATACCAAAGAGTTTTGCTCACTTCTGGAGGTGGAAACACCTATCAATATATCATTTCCCCTGCATTTTTTTAGAGCTGATAATGTTCTGGTTGATATTGTTTTGTCACTCTGTAATAAAGTTCCGTCTAAATCAAATAAAAGAAGTTTGCATTTCTTCATATCATTTTTTCCTTTTCATTCTTCTGAATAATTACATTTGCATCAATTACTCTCCCCACAAATAGAGCCAAACTAGAGCCATTTGATAAAACAAATGCCGGAAGCCCGCATAAATACAGGCTTTCGACATTCTAATCCGTTATTCAAACTCGATCGTTGCTGGCGGCTTGGTGGTATAGTCGAACAGAACACGGTTGATATGCTTTACTTCGTTTACGATGCGGTTTGCTGCGGTGGTAATGGTTTCGGTGGGCAGCAGGGTAACTTCCGCGGTCATAAAGTCGGTCGTGGTCACAGCGCGCAGGGCGATGGCGTAATCATAGGTGCGCTCATCACCCATAACACCAACGCTGCGCATGTTGGTCAGCGCGGCAAAATACTGGCTGGGGCGCTGAGCGGCGGGCAGTTTATCCACTTCCTCGCGCCAGATTGCATCAGCATCCTGTACAATGGCAACCTTTTCCTGGGTGATATCGCCGATAATGCGGATGGCAAGGCCGGGGCCGGGGAACGGCTGGCGGGCGACCAGATATTCAGGCAAGCCCAGTTCACGGCCAGCCTGGCGGACTTCATCCTTGAACAGGTCGCGCAGCGGCTCCACAATTTCCTTAAAGTCTACATAATCCGGCAAGCCGCCAACATTGTGGTGGCTCTTGATGGTAGCAGATTCACCGCCCAGGCCGCTTTCCACAACGTCCGGGTAGATGGTGCCCTGTGCCAAAAAGTCTACAGCACCGATCTTCTTGGCCTCGTCCTCAAACACACGGATGAACTCTTCGCCAATGATTTTACGCTTGCGCTCCGGTTCGGTAACACCGGCCAGCTTGCTGTAAAAACGTTCGCGGGCGTCCACGCAGACAAAGTTGATGTCGAACTGGCCGCCCTCGCCGAACACTTCGCAAACTTGCTCACGTTCGTTCTTGCGCAGCAGGCCGTGGTCAACAAACACGCAGGTTAACTGCTTACCAATGGCCTTTGCCAGCATGGCAGCACATACGCTGGAATCCACACCACCGGAAAGAGCGCACAGCACCTTGCCATTGCCGATCTTCTCGCGCAGGGCGTTCACGCTATGCTCCACAAAGGAGTCCATCTTCCAGGCACCGGCACAGCCGCAAACTTTGTAAACAAAGTTATGCAGAATCTTAGTACCGTTTTCGGTATGAAGCACTTCCGGGTGGAACTGCACACAGTACAGGCCGCGGGCGGCATCCTGTGCAGCGGCAACCGGGCAGTTGGGGGTGTGGGCAATAATATCAAAGCCGGGGGCAGCCTGCTCGATATAGTCATTATGGCTCATCCAGCAAACATTCTGGGTCGGCAGGCCGTCAAACAGCGGGCTGGTGGTATCCAGATCCACAACCGTCTTGCCATATTCGCGTTCCGGAGCCTTGCAAACCTTACCGCCCAGCATATGCATCATCAGCTGGCTGCCATAGCAGATGCCCAGTACCGGAACACCCCAAGTATATATTTCGGGATCGATGGTAGGGGAATCCGGCAGGTAAGCGCTGTTGGGACCACCGGTAAAGATAATGCCCTTCGGATTTTTGGCCTTGATTTTGGCCAGGTCAGTACGGTAAGAATAAATTTCGCAATAAACGTTGCATTCACGGACACGGCGGGCGATCAGCTGGTTATACTGGCCACCAAAGTCCAACACAATGACAGTTTCCTGCTGCATGTGGTAGCTCCTTCCCAAACATCTAAATTTGCATATATAACAGCATATACAGATATTATACCATAGCTCCCGGCAAATAGGTAGGGGGCTTGAGAAAAAAGTCGAGATTCTTCGATTCTGATTTGTCGCACAGCCGGAATCTGTTCGCTTATTCTGCATGGAATCAGATTGTCGGTCGGCGCCCCAAAGCCATAAAAAATGCCGCACATCGGGCAAGGAACCGGGGCCGGTTCCTCCTTCCAATGTACAGCATGGTATTTTTGCTATTGCTTTATCTTTTCCGTTATTCGCCGCTGCGCCAGGTCCACAAAAGATATTTTACATTTGTTTTCAGGTAGCGGTGGAACAGGCGCTTCGGGTCCTGCATCAATCGGTAAAGCCATTCCAGGTTGTGCTTCTGCATCCACATGGGCGCACGCTTAATGTTGCCCGCCTCATAGTCAAACGCCGCACCAACGCCGATCATCAAGGCTTGTACGCGATCCTCATGGGCGGCCATCCAGCGTTCCTGTTTGGGGGCACCAAGGCCAACCCACACAAAGTCCGGCTTTGTTGCATTGATTTCCGCTACCGCCTGAGCGTCCTCCTGTGGGGTCATCTCGCGGAACGGTGGCGACATCATACCGGAAATCACAACACCAGGGTAGCGCTCTTCCACCTTTTTGCGCAGCAACTGCAACGTTTCCGGGGTAGAGCCATAAAAATAGTGCCGCCAGCCTTTTTCTGCGCTGACCGCCAAAACCTGCTTCATCAAATCCGGCCCCGTAACGCGCTGCGCAGCAGCATACCCCTGCCTGCGGCTGAACTGCGAAAGGGGACCGCCGTCCGGCAGCGCCATGACCGCATGGTTCTGAATATAGCGGTACTCGGCATCCTCGTGCGCCGTTACGGTGGTATGTACATTGGCTACGCAGATATATTTCCCACGCCATTGTTCCAGCTGGCTTTCCAGCAGCGTCATGGTTTTGTCCATGTCCGTTACCACAATGTTCACACCCATAATATCGCAGGTTTCCTGCATTTTCAGGTCGATCACATACAACCCGTTTACGGTATTATCCATTGTGCGGGAAGAGAGAAAGTCCGAATAGACCGGAATTACACTGACCTTAATGCCATAATTTTCTGCGATCGCGGTGATCTGCAGCAACTCGCTGCGGTTCTGGGTTTCCTCCGCAATCACAATATGGGTAATCCGGGTACTTTCCAGAATCTTATGCAGATCGGCTACTGTACCCAGGTAATTCGGCAGTTCCACTACCGGGTTCTGCGCTGCATAGCCGGCATACTCTGCCGATACATCCTTGCCCTTTACAACATCATTATAATAGCGTAATGCCAGGTTTCCATTGCCGACCAGCAAAACGCGGGCTATAATATGGCGCCGCTTTGCATACCAAAGGCTGATCCGGTGCAGCAATAACCGCTTGATCGTAATGACCACGCTGGACAGCAGGTAATAGTAAACAAGCAGCAGGCGGGAAAACTGCGAAAGTTGGAATACATACAAAATGGTTGCTGCCAGCGCAAAGCCGCCCAGGTTTCCCAAAAGGGCTTTTGCCAGTTCTCTCACTAAGCCGCGCCGCTTAAAAGTGCGGTATTCACCCTGTGCAATATAAATCAGAATGATTGCCGCTGCGTATACAAGTGCCAGCGGGCGGAAACGGGCAACATCGACCCACCAGAACGCTTCACCCCAGGGGCTGTGCATACGTAGCAGGCTGGAAACCTCATACGTTCCCAACAGCAGGAAAAAGTCCAGAAAAGCATCCAGAATATGCAGTATTTTTGATGTAGAATGGTTCATGATACAATTATAAGCCGCAAAAGCACGAAGAAAGACCGTTCCCTTTGCGGCATGTGAAACGGGCTTTCTGCCACGCATGATGGCCCCGGAATATAGTAGGGCAGCAAACCGTAACTTGCAAGCCTATTATACCCAGCGTCCAAAGCGGAATTTTGGCTCAATTGGTTCTTTGATGGAAATTTCTTTGTTCAGGTAGACATCAATGGCATTTTTCTGTAAAAGTTTTGCCGTTGAACTGCTTATCTGTGCCATCCCGTCTTTCAGGTTTGGCGGGCGGGTTGTAACAGAATGGCAGTCAGAACACATCAGATGAACTAAGTTCCAATCCAGCAGTTTGTGCAGCCATTTGGCCGTATGTCCACCGCGTACCAAACCCGAAGCATTGATCTGCGCCAATGCGCCGGAGCTGACCCAGCGGTACAGCAGGGTAGGATCCTCGGTAACATAGGGGTAGCGCTCCACATGGGCCAAAATGGGAGTATACCCACGGTTTTGCACCGCAAACAGGGTATCCTCAATTCCACCAGGATGGATGCTGGTCGGGAATTCAATCAAGATATACCGCGACCCTGCAAATGCCAATTTGGAAAGATCCAGGCTGGCCAAAGCTGTGGTAAAATAGACCTCTGCACCCAATTTGACGGCAAGGGGAAGTTTGCGTTCTGCCAGCTGCGCCACAACGCTGCGATAAGCCATTTTGCGCTGCTGCACAAAAGCATCCAGCGTAATGCGCTCATAATGGAAGTGCGGTGTGAACACAATGCCAACAACCCCGTCTTCCATTTCTTTCTGGATCAAGGACATGGAAACATCCAGGTTTTTGGCACCGTCATCAATGCCAGGCAAAATATGACAATGGAGATCAACCAGTTGCGAACTCATTATGCCTTACTCCGGCTCTTCTTTCCAGCTGCGTCGTCATTGCTGTACCCGTAAGAATAAGAATAGTAGTAGCCATCTTTCTTACCGGCTTTTTTAACATCGTATCCGTTCATTACTACGCCAAGGACGCGGGCATTCACAGCTTCCAGGTTTTTCTTGCTCAGCTGGGCACCTTCAATGGTGGTAACACCCGGGCGTACAACCAGCAATGCCCCATCCACATACTTGCACAATACTGCAGCATCGGTAACAACAGAAACCGGCGGCGTATCTACAATGATATAATCGTATACCTGCTTCAGGGCCTCAAAGGTATTTTCCATCGCCTTCGTTGCCAACAATTCCGATGGGTTCGGGGGGATGGTGCCAACAGGTAGCACCACAATGCCCAGGTCTTTGAAGTTGACCAGTGCATTGGCCAGTTGGGTACGGTCCTTGCCCGTAATGGTGTTGGTAATGCCGATATGATCACGCGGAATATGCAGGTAGCGGGAGATGGTAGACTTACGCATATCGCAGTCAACCAGCACCACACGCTTGCCACTGTCTGCCAGGGTAATCGCAAGGTTTACTGCGACGTTGCTCTTCCCTTCGCCGGGGACAGAGGAGGTAATCAGGATAGTCTTGCAATCGCTGGTTGCGGCAAGGAACTCCAGGTTGGTTCGCAGAGACTTGTAAGCTTCTGTAAACTGGAACGGTGCATCTGAGCCAACCATAAACAGCTTATGATGTTCACGCTTTTTACTCATTCCTTTTTACCTCCCTGATCATACTGCGGGATCACGCCCAGAACAGTCATATCCAGATACTTGGTAACATCTTCCTCCGTGTTGATCTTATTGTCCAGCAAAACCTGCAGCACAATAATACCAATCACCAGAACAAAACCAACCGCTGCGGCCAACATCGTGTTCTTCTTAATGTTGGGGGAAACCGGCTCCGTTGCCAAAGAAGCATTGGAGATCACTTTGACGGAACCCGCTTCAACAGCCTCCTTGATCACATCCGGAGCCACTGTAATGATCTGTTCACACACCTGCCGTGCCCATTCCGGGCTGTCGCTCTGCACAGTGATCTTCATAACCTGGGTATCGTCCACAGCTGCTACGGTAACGCGCTTGTTCAGCTGAGCATAAGTCAGGTTCAGGCCCAGGTTATCAATAACCTGCTGCAGAACCGTATCACTCTTGATAATAATGCTGTAAGTAGAAACCAGCTTGGTTGCAGAATTGATCTGGTCACTGGTAACATTGGCGTTGACATCCTGCCGGGTATTGACAATCATCAGGGCAGAAGAATCATACTTTGGGGTCATCAAAAACTTAGACGCCGTAAAGCCAACCAGCGCAGCAGCCAAAGTTACAAAAATCAGTTTAAGAAGATGCTGGCGAACCGCACTTAAAATTTCTGTTAGGTCAATTACTTCATTTTCTTCATTATCCACAAAAGGCACCTCTCTAATCTCTTAATTCCTGTTTTCCAGTCAAAGATGGTTGGCCAGGTCTGCCGCTTCGGTCGGCTTTTTGACGCAAAGCACCACTCTTACAATTGGGGCCCGCAGCTGCCCCACATGCAAAATCTTAGCACGCATGTTTATGTAAAGTAGTTGTGCTTTACGGCAATTTGGCCACAGATAGCTAACACGATTTTAGCACAAATTCAGGTGTGTTTCAACCGTACATCGAAATGTCTTGATTTTTAGCAAAATACACAATTTTGTTTGCATCCCTTCCACAAGTGATAACAATTTCTCAAAACATTTTTTACCATTGATGTATAAATTGCTCTTATTTTTCCCGTTGTTTGCTCCTGTGCAAGCATATGTTAACGCTTTTGCTGCA